>Ga0123342_1000096_pt1 | contig 100714 bp, 43 predicted proteins | sample Turbeawhitnodule_FD_89960 | JGI IMG/M metagenome (GOLD analysis project Ga0123342, IMG submission 89960) | Root nodule microbial communities of legume samples collected from Mexico - Turtle bean Mexico white nodule | ecosystem: Host-associated > Plants > Roots > Nodule | place: Mexico: Nepantla...
AGAAAAATATAAATATTTTATAATTATGTGATTTATATATATATATATATATATATATATATATATATATATATATATATATATATATATATATATTACACGTGGTTGTTAAAAAAAAAGGAAGCATTCTATGTCATTCCTTTTTTAAACAAAAACAAAATAGTGAACGATTATTCCAATTTGACTATATATGTGATAAACAAACATTGTAAGTTACAAAATTTTGATAGGTCATAAAGTTATCGAAAGAACCTAAGATATACTCTTGAAATACTCAGCACCAAACATATGTTTTTAAATATATCTAAAAATAAATTATTTTGATCATAATATTTCTATAAGTTATATTCATAAAAAATATAAAATCATTATTTGATGCAAACATCCTTCTCACTTTTCTTTGACTCTTTTTTCCTACATACCTTCTTCTCGGATCCGAACTAAATGTGAAAATACCATTTTATCATTTTTTTGTGTCACCTACGTACATAATTCGGAAGATGTTTTTGGATTTGAAAGTGTTTTTAAGATTTATAAAATTTGGAACTCTTTTTTGGATTTTGAAATAAGCCTATGGATTATGTAACCTGGAGGCTAATCACACATGAAAAAAAAGGCTTCCAGATTACATATTCTGGAAACTAATCGCAAAAGGTTTCTGAATTACATAATCCGAAATTTAATTCTGGATCTAGAAAAAGACTTCTGGATTATATAATCCAGAATATTAAAAAAATGTATTTTTTGAATACAAGAACTTGTGGGGTTGACACAAGAAGGTATAGAGGTGCAGGAAGAAACAACCATTTTCTTTGGGTGGATAGATATATGGACTTTGAATGAGGAGAACTCCACTAAGTTGTGGGCTAATATATTGGATTGGACTCTAGTTGTTTTATATTGGGCTTTGGTAGCAACAAAGCATAGGCAATTTCTTCCTCCACCTCCATAAATCTTTAACTTCCAAACATATCCTTCTACAAAAAGTGTAGGATTTGTTTTTTCTCATTTCCAAATTGTATAATTTATTATATATTCTAAATTCTAAAATTTTTAATACAAAATTGTATTCCAAAATTTAGAATGTATTTTTTGGGTTTGAAAATATATCCCAAACTCTAACGAATTCTAGAGTTTGGAATGTATTTTTTAACTCAAAAAATACATTCCGAACTCTAGAAGTTGGTTTGTATTTCAAATTTTATAATTTAAAATTTATTTTTGAATTCAAAAAATACATTTCAATCTCTAAAATTTAGAATATAAAAATTATAAAAATAAAATTGTTATTTTGTTTTCTATATGGAGGTGCAGGAAGAAATTTTCTAAACAATATAGGGCTGGTTGAGGCTTGGTAGTTGGTTTGAGTGTTAGGTTTGATGAATTCAATTATAACTTCCACAAACATCTTTTGCATAGTTTGTCTAACAAATTAAAGTAAAAATACCAATTTGTCACTTCTACATGAGCATTAAAAAATAACAATGTTTTTAAACTTTGTTATCGATGTTGATTAATTGATGCATGGCACGAATATTATTATTATTGTTAATTATAATATTACTATTCATATTTTTTTTTATTAACCATAACAATAATAATAATAAATTTAATAATATTAATAAAATTATTGGAAGGGAATAAATATAAATTTATTGGACCGTCTACCACACACAAATGCTAGACGATAACAGAAGAAATCGCAAATATCGGACAAAAAATAAATAAAAAATAAACAAAAATCATACAAAGAAAGTTATGTGGTTCAAACAAGAACATAAATTCATTAACAAAGTACATTATATTACAACACAAACTCTAAGTTTTAAGTTAAATTGTCAAAGATTGTATAACTAACTTCTGAAAGGACTTTTTCTAAAATTGTACAAAGTTATATGCATTCAATTGAGTTAGGAGTAAAAATGACATTAAAAGTCAAACTCATGTACTAGATGATTTGTTCATAAACTCTGATAAAGATAAACGGTCTTATACCATTAAACACTCTAATTCTCAAACAATCTATACCTTTAAACACTTTATAAACCTTTTGAAAATAGATTTTTTCTAAACCAAATCTTCACACGAATTACCAATCTAAATAAGAGAAAAAACAATCTAAAAAAGATAAAAGAGAATAGTGAAAGAGAGATAATCACTTGAACTTCATTAAAGTCAAGTAGACAAACCGTACTATAATCTTTGCACGAAATGGAATGGAACTACTGTTTCAGTGGCATATTGTGATTACTTTTTTGATTGGTTTTGACTTTTTTTTTGGTGGGATGAGTTTGTTCTGTGTATAATATTCCTTTTCTGCATAAAGCAACTCTTTAATCTACACTTTATAAATTCGTGGAAAGCTAGCATTTGTGCATAAACCAATTGAATCACCAAATTGCAAATTATTGGTAATTACAGTCAAATAATACACCTTTTTTCAGCTATTCATTGTCAACTGCAGATAAGAATAATTCATGCAAAAGATATCATATTGCCACTTTGGTAACATCATGTTTGAAGCAAACAACCACAATCTTTGCATTGGTGGAATTGGGCTGAACTGTAATTCTTAAAAGTAAATTCTTAGCCATTCATAATTATTATTCGTGGCGAATCAGAACCATAAACAGTGAAATTACTGGTTTATTTTCATGAACACTCTCTCTACATAGGTATTCAAATTATAACAGACATTGAATTCCCTTATTCAACAATAGATGCAGACAATAATGGTAAACAATGTTATACTTTTTTGCATTTTTTTATCAACAAATAAAAATTAATAAATATGAATCAATTTAGAGATGATTGAACCCTTATACATGACATAACACGACAATATCCATCACATCCTTCCATTTAACCTAAACCTTACAATATTAAAAAACAAACAACCTAGTCTAAGAAAGAAATCTTACAGAGTCTTACTTAATAAAAAACGTACTGGCCAGAGGATCAAAACACCTCTCAGAATAAATAAAGCAAGCCTTGCTGATAAAAAAAAAAGTAAAGCAAATAGAAAAAGATTTAAATGTTACTCAAAACCAAACATTTAATTGAACTAAGATAAATATTTTTAAATAATCAATCACTCAATCTTTAAAAATATATTTATTCCTGTACTTTCAGATCTCACAAACAATTATCGTCAAAACACTACTCCAAACAACAATTTCTTGCCTTACAATTCCCTCACTAAAGAATGAGAACTCATACCCACTAGATTTCTCAAACTCAATGGAGAAGTGAGAGTAATTACACAGTACAATACTAATATGCAACTTGTATAATAACTAATAGTACTGTATATAATTTTTTTCAATATTTAAAATTAGTTTAAATTGAAGAAAACTTTAAATTTTGGAGATTATAGAATAATAATATAAATAGTTAAAACGATAATGTTTATAGCAAAAAGTTTACATTTTAAACTTGAGGAAACCAGATTCGTTGTTTTAAAACGTGGTGTCTTAAAGAATGATAGGAATCAATATAAATTAGAGCATCCTGCAGTATTTGGCTCTTGGCTTCCTTGGAAGTTGAAACGTAGCCAAGATGCTCCAATATTTGATCCCTACAACAGGAAAATAAATTGACATCTGTTGACAATCCACTACAGAATCAATAAAAAACTAATCTGTTTGTATATTAAAGAAAGGGAGTTACTCTTTATCTTTAGATTAAAAGAATTAGGATAAGAAGTGTACTACCTCCAAGTTACTTCTTTTTTTTCTCTTACGTCTTAATTATTTGGTTTGAATGAAGTTGGTTAAGTGATGTATTTTAGTCGAATAATACTAAAGTTGATTTTGTGAGGGTTGACGTGATCTGCATAAGGGTTTGATCATCTATAAAGTGATTCATATTTAATTTATTGTTTATTAGTGATATAAAAAAATACAGTTTACCCGTCCTTCCGGTTTACTTAAATCCAAATAAGACTATAAAATGTCATTTAGTCAGTATTAAGTCAGTTTATCTGCAAAACAAAATACAAATAAAACATAATTGGACCCTTTTTGAGTTCTACGAGTTAGCTTATAAGAGTGAGTATCCAACTAAAAGGTATAAATAACAGAGACAACAAACATCATGCGTAATTTTTCAACTCTCACACTTGATTTTACTCAGACTAACTTGAACGTCAAAGTATCTTTGCAGGTTCCTCCAATCATTGGGTAGAAGTGAAAAGATTGAAAGGTGAAAAGACGGTTGAACCCTAAAGATTAAAAGAAGAAGATAAAAAAAGTCACTATAGAAGGAATCTGGAATTGTAAGAACAAAAAGTAAATCTTTGAAATAACTTAATATGGGTTTGAAAATCCCTTTTGCATGTAGTGATACTGGTTTGTTATTTTGTCTTCAATTATGTGGATGCATGGCTTGTCACTGTGTTCTATCTACCAAATGTTCCATTGTTAAATCATTGCATGAAACGGATCATCTGTAAAGTTAATTGGTGGCATTCTGTAATTATCATCAATCAGTTTTGACTTGTGTTAGTATAATATTCCTTTTATCTTTAAAGTCATTCTTTAATATATTCTCCACGAGTTGTGAACACTAAATCAGACTAGCTTCTACACAAACCAAATCAAATAATCAACATGCAGATGAATTTTGATTTAAAGGATCAGGTATATTTGATTCTACAACTACTGCATGGAGATAAGAACAAATCATGAAAATGATGGTATATTTCCCTTTTGGTAACATTCTATTATATTAGAAGTAAACAAGCACTGTATATCTCCACCTTAGTGGAATTTAGTTGAGCTGTCATTTTAAACTATGAAGGTTCTTGAGAAATTAAAGTCCACTATTCTCTATCTAAAAAGTAACCATATCTTAAATTTGGCGAATCAAACCAGAGCAAAGAGAGTAAGAGAATTTTCTTTGGGATGCATTTTCATCATGTGTCTTTATCTATAAATATGGACGACACATGCAGTCATTGTGATTAAGGTATATGGTGTGTGTTGACTGAGAAATAAATTAAGCAGTTTCTTAGGTCTATGCATGCAGCTTTCAATTCAGAATGATTTTTGTTGACCTCAAAGGCTTCCACTACTGCATCTTTCTGTCGGTTTAATATCCTGAAACAAGTAGTAGTGGAGGCTTGAAAGGTCATCAAAGGCATCTGCTCATGTTTTATTGTGCTCACAAACATCCACAATAGCCAAATTTTTATAATGTTTTGTTGCAGATTTATTGTAGTTCCTGTACAACTTCATTATTGCAGATAAATATAAGCTCCACAGTGAGTTCCAGTTCTTAAAATTACACTTTTTTTTTTCGAACTGGGGTTGGAAACAATTTGAACTACTTATCGGTTGGTCTGCACCTCACTCCCTCTTCTCGACTGAACTCTCACACTCACTCTTCCACTCTTCCTCCTCGCTAGCTCCGGACACGGATGATACCTTCAAAAGGTACTCCAACGCTCAAGTCAGACTTCAGTACTCGACACTTAGTATTTAGGATATAATGATTGCGTACCTGATAATTTAAGATCTGTGGTAATTTATATAATTATTGTGGGTCCGCTGTAGTTAATGGATCTAATAAAAAGAGATTAACAAAAGTTGTTTATCACTAATCAATTTGGTTATTGGTTATGTCGGTCGGTCTAGACCGGATACCAAGTCAGGTCTCGGTCGTGTTGACCTTACCATTACAATTATCAGTTTTGAAGTATGTTGCTTTTTTATACTTGGAGTAGAAGACAACAATACAACATTCTAAAATCTCAAGCTTTTATATAAAAGTGAGGTACTAATCCTCATTAGATATGGTAATATCACACGCTCATATTGAGATTGATACCTTAAATCTGTATTATGCATAAAAGTGATTTCAAAATAACATTCATAGCACAAAAGAAAGAGTAGAAAAACATGCTTGTTTGGAAGAGTGTTTTCTCTCGTGAAATGCAGGGCAGGGAAAATTTTACTGGATTGTGACATCAAACCAAGGCAGTTCTGCACAGTAAGGAAGCACATTCAATCTGATGTTGTAAGAGGATAACAAAAACAAAGAATAGGGATGAAAAGCAAAGATGGGAGGAGAGATTTGATAAAAGTTAAAAGCATAATTAAAAAAATAAAGGTTATCATAAAGTTTAAAAACAACAGATAAAAAAAAATTTAAAATGATGTCTGAGTAATCCTTAAGTTTGTAACCCTATGGTTAATTACATTTTACAATCCCGATCTACGTCGGTCCTCTTTTTCAGTTGGTGTTGGAACCTTTGAATTGTATGCGTTTGGTTGCCTGATGTATTTTGGGTTGTTAGTATGGACAGTGTATTTGTTTATTGGTTTGGTGGTTACTGACAGATGTTGGACTTTGTATGTATAAGGGTTGATCCACCCCTAAAGTGACTCACATTTATATATTCTTGTTATTACTGATAAAAAAAAATTACACTGTACAATATTAATATGCAAAACTTGTATAATAACTAATAGTACTGTATATCATTTTCTTCAATATTTAAAATTAGTTTATATTGATAGACGTTATTGTCAAATTAAAATGATTCCATTCAACGTAAACCATCTAACCAATGTTATATTGTTTAATACTAGAGAGATGATATTATAATTGTACCTAGATGATCTGATGTAATTTTCAACGAATCCAATAGTGAAATCACTGAATGAGTGTTCAAAATCTATCTACAAACAAGAAAAGTTAATAATAACAATAAAGATCCAAGGAAATTTGAGATGGTTGTGCAAAAAAATATAGAAGAGATTATAAAACAGTAGAAGAAAGCAGGTTGATTCACAGTTGAATTGTTCATCAGTTGATAAATATATCATTCATCCAATTATCTAAACAATTGAATTGACCAAACATTTATAGCCAAAAAGACAATCGAATCTTATCAATGAAACATGCGTTCACTAATTTATTCGGTACCTTCCTTGTCTTCATGTGTCTACTCATAAAATTTTAAATATTTTATCTTTTAAGACATAAGTTCAATAAATTTTTCAGAAAATTAAATAAGAGCTTAATTATAGACAAAATTGAATTATTATAACATATGTTCAAAAAACAATTCACAAAGCAAAGCACAAAACTTTAATTATTGAAATTACAAGATAATCAACTAAAAGTTTATTTAATTTTTTTATCAGAAATGTAAATGATTGAGGCTGCTCATTTTGTCTTTTGTAAAGGTTTGAACATTCGTTTTATATCCATTTTATTTAATTTATATTTTGTTAATTAAAAAAAACTTATAAAAAAAAATACCATTTTCATCTCATATACAATTCTTAAAGAAAACTATGGATAAACTCTCATAAAGAACATTGTTGAAACCTCATAAACATCATAACCGGACCTCTAGTCAAATTGATTTATGTGCAACTTCCATAGATGATGTCGTTAATGTCCTCTAAATTATCAAATAATTTATTATTTTATCAAAATAGTGTTTACAAATCATGGATGGAGTTTGAAAAGAATTAATTATACTTAGAAAATAGTGATACAAGTGTCGTGTATACAGATAAAATAACCATTTAACCTGATATTTATAAATTTATAATGTAATAAATAACAATAGCTAAGATTATACTTGAAAACATAAAACCATTTTTTTATAATTAAACCTATAAAAAAGGTAGAAGTAATTTTTACCTATCAAGTGTTGTTGGTAAGAGAAATTATGATTAGTTTAAATATATCATTTTAGATTGATGAAGATGAGAAGTGATGGAAACAATTAATCCTGGTGGTGCACAAGATAATTGGGAAGTTGTGGACACAATTATCTCTGATATAGTTTATAGATTCCATCTTTTCTAGATTCTTTGTTCCCAACCTTGTCAACATGCTAGAACTTAATTCCACGAATCAAACAATCATGCACATGAAGAACCTCACAATATTCAGTATATATGTGTACAATTTTTTCCTTCTTTTTGGGTTTAACAAAGAACCTTATCTGGAAAATTGGAAATTCTTTTATGGTAGTGTTAGACATGGGATTGGATCCATATTATTATTCTGTTGGTTTTTTAAAATTATCATGAGGCAAAGGGAGAAAGTGTGAGTGGCTATATAAGGACACTGAACCCTATAAGTTTTCATCATCCAAGTGTAGTATTGGAAGTTGTGGAGAAAGTGTCTTTGGAAACCCTCGAAGGCTTCCGCTACTCTTTCTTTCAAATCGATTCAAATTGAAGAAAGATGGAGTAGCGGTCGTCTGACAGGGGATCTCAAGCCTCTATTCTTTCTATTCATTTCCACATAACAAACTTTCTATGCTTTCTTCATTTTTATTTTTATTTATCAGCAAAAAGTATTGAATAACAGGAACTACTTAAGGGGTGGTTCAACCTTATACATACCTAAAAAATATGAGACAATTTAGAGTCTATGCTTTCTTCATACTTTCCATGCATGCATCTCCTCACTCTATTCAAAAACTCAACTCATAACACTATATATCTTTGTGGCACCCAAGCTAAATACCCATGAATCATCCAGCCATGGATGCTTCGATAATAGGTGGTCTAATAAGGTCAATAAATTCTTGTCAGACTCTGAATGACTCTGATACATAGTATGGAATAGACTGTTGAACTCGATTTTACAAATTCATCTACTTATATACTATGAAATGTGTTTAAAGTTTAGGGTCTATGTGTGCTCATAAAGAAAACTATGTTTAATGTTCTTATTTGTAGTCAATGTGGGATCTCCAACCATTACTTATATATGTTGATATTATACTTTATCATAAATTAACTTCTTTGAGACACTGACTTCTTTTGGTTCCATGAAAGTAGTGACTATGTGCTCGTCATTCCTATTATGATTGGTGTCTTGAGTCTCTGGTTTCTATGAAGTCTGTCAAAAACTATTAGGAAGTAGTTGATGAGTAGAGGGAGAGACTTTTATGGTTTGATTGTAATTGTTTATCTTATTATTGTCGGTATATGTTGGAGAGAATGAGTCTTTCGATGATTTTATAAGAATCGAGGTATTCTTGAAATATTTCTTATTTATTATTTTTTTTTACAGATAAAAGAAAAGTGTGTGGTGACCATCTGATTCACCTTGACAAGAGAGATAATGGCAATGGCAACACAACAGGTCATCGTCCACACCTGCATTTGGTTCATAACACATTGAAGTTGTGCGATCTGTGTGCATGGAACTCACCAAACCTTTCTCCTGCCATCTTTTCTCTTTACAATTATTGTTTTCTTCATTTTGTTTCTGTGAAGACTAGTTAGGTTATCATATTCACTGTAATATCGGTTTTTCTTCTTCTCTATTTGGATACATGATATCTTTAAAATATACAATAAACTCTTCTTTACTATCTTAAGTATAATCTTCATAATTTAAACACTCACTAAAATTAACATCTCTATTAAACATAGGTATATAAACTTAATGCATATAATTTATAACCAAAATCAACATACCACCATAAATACATGACTTAAAGAATTAAATTCCATATATAATCCATCCATTCAATCAAATATATCATATATAACCTATATTTATACATATAAACATCATATTTTTTTGGCTCTCTATATATATAAACATCATATACATCGACATTCAAATAATTTACAATTTATATAACAGAAAAGAGAATTCATTCGCTAAAAGTGAATTTAATTAAAAAAATTATCATAATTATTTTTAGGTTTGGAATAAATCTTAACTCCATAGTTGATTTTCACTTACCGAAAATCAATTATGTACATCTATTAGTTTTGCAAAATTCTCTAGACTTTGCTCCAAAATAAAAACTCAACCCTTCCATATTTATTAACAGGTTTAGAAGGTATAAAAGAACATATATTACACAAATAACATACAATATCTAATATAATCTAATTTGACCATTCTAATAAAATATTCAAGAACAAATTTCAAAAGTAATATATTCCCTTATTTCAAATTCACCTTGATTTGATACAATTAAATCTAATTTTTCTATCAAAATTAAACCTCGAAATTGAATTTTACTCTACTCCTACATATAAATATATCAATTTATTCTCCAAAGGACAATATAATGTTCAAATTTCTGTTTTGAACCTAACATTTACATACCAACTCACCTATATTTATAAATTCTTAATTTAATTAAATCTTGAGTTCAACCTAAATTTATAAGATATTATATTTTATTAATTATTCACTTCATAAAAAGATTCAAGTGAATCACATTATAAAGACAAATTTCCTTATATGAAAGTTCCTTTTAATTGCTTCAAGCAATGGCTAAAAAAGATTAAGAATTCTTTATAATTCTAGCAATCTAATTCAATGTAACCAAACAATGTAAATTTATTCGAGGAAATAACTTTTTCAGATTAACTAATCTCAAACATTAGTAGGACTAAGAGGTTTTTATAACAAAAATATTCTTATACAAGAATAAAATATGATGGAGGGAAAATTATCTTTGATATGTTAGCTACTGCATTATAGAATCTAATTTTAAAAGAGACAAGAATTGAAGTAAAAAAGATAAAAAGGTTGAGAGAGAAAACGTTAAAAAGAAGATAGAAGAATCAACAAGAAAAAAATAAAAAGGAAAATAAAAGAAAAAGAAAGAGCAAGTGGGCTTGGCCCAAAGATTTTACACAATTGGTCCTTCATAGGTCGCCTAGGATTCTAGGAGTCATACTTTCAACAAGATACTTAGTGGAGTTATTTATTGTTCATATATTATAATATTTAATAACCAAATACTAACTTATATTAAGAAATACACTTTTAAAATTTATTTATAATTTGTTATCTTTCAAAGACCAACTTGTCACCAATATCTCTCTTAACTCATTTTTAATTTTATTTTATAACTCAAACATACTTTATAATTCAAATAGAATTAAAATTGATTTATAATTTTAATATCTATAATTTTAATTTGATGGGTTGAATGAAGTGTTTCATCAACACCGCTTTAAATTCACTTATACTTTTTTATAACTCAAATATTAGTTATGACTATTATATAATTTTTATTAAAATACAAATTAAAATTGAATTATAAATTATGAAATAGTTTCTATATTTTTTTAAGTTTATCATATTAAAAAACGAACTTTGAGTTTAACTCAATCTTATCACATCGTGACTTATAAGATGAGATTTGCATCCATTTATATACTACACAATGTTTTTATTTTTAATCGATGTAGAATCTCATCATTCTTATGTCGAGACTATCAATTTATGTGTGAGACTATCTAATGGATAATTTGACAACAAATGACGTGATAAGTCCAACAAACTCTCGTTATTATGATAGATTCTAAATAACTCTGATACATGTTAAGAAGTAAACTTTAAACCTAACTCAATATTATAAAATCGACTTATAAATTAAGGTTTTCAGACGTATCCTGTGAAATGTTATTTAGTCAATATAAGATCTTCAATATATTATAACATTTCACCAGAAAAAAATTCAAACATGTGAAAAAGATTATATGCTAATTTGTGACAACCCCTTTCAAGATTGTCATTCCCATTATGTGTTATAGGCATATATAGTGTGGTTGAATAGGAGTGGACTTGCATGGTGATATAAACCAGAATAGCAGTGGACTTTGCATGGTGATAAGAATTGAAAACAAAATAGTGGAGAACATGGAATCTAAAAACGTGTGGCCAAACAGCTAGAATTGGATTTGAGGAATAGATGTTGTGTTGTTGGAGAAGGAATTGGAGTGTTATATATAGGAAATCAAACTCTGGTTTCTCATCACAACCTCATATATCTAATCGAAGTTTCCAAGTTCGTTCAAAGGCTTCCAATACTGCAACCAGTATCGGTAGTCTTTGTCCAAACTTCAGAACTTTGGAATGCATTTCACTCTTTTTTTTCTTTCTCTTCAATCGTAATGTAAAACATACATTTGATTTCTGCAGCACACTGTGAATTGGAGCCTATAGGACTACTTCTTTCTAAGTGTAACATGGTAAAACCAATATTAATTCAAACTTCGTATGATGAACTTCACTTTCTTATGTGAAGCTCATCCACTACTATTTCACTCTCTTTTTTGGATATTTTTTCTACATCTTTCTTTCTAAATTATACTTTTCCATTCTTTTCTTCCCAAAAACAACTTTATTTTCCTTCTTCTTTTCTCTTTTTCATCTTATCACACGTCCACTATTCTCTTTTTTATCTTATCACACCTGTTAAATATCTCGTATCGACTAAAGATTAAAGCATTTCATAATATATAAGTGCGTATAAACCTCACCTTATAAACTGATTTTATGAGATTGAGTCAAGTTTAAAGTTTATTTCTTAATAGGTTTAAATTTGAACTGATATGGTTGTTGAAGTTTCATGCATTTCACAGAAACAGATCTTAAGTTTTAGATTTTTATTTTCATTAACTACTTATACCATCTATGGTAACTCTTAATTCCTGTTCCTGATTCTTTCTATTCTTCTTTCCTTAATTATTTCCATAGAAGGTTTGAATTCTCTTTTGTAATATTTAATGAAATTATTTATCAATTAAAACTGCTGATAAAAAAATGTATATGTTAAAACGGGATTGTTAAATGAAACAAATATACCGTTCATTATTTTTTTTCAAAATATTTATGACAAATTTCAAATGAAAGTTCTGCTAGTCACCAATTATTTTAAAAAAGACACTTTTGTAAGATATCTGAAATATATTAAAGATAAAGTAAATTTGTGGTATATAATGGAGGGAAACTTTATTTTCGAAATCAATTTTTTAAGAATTAATTAAATATAAATTTAGTTTTTAACATGATATCATAATTCATTATAACAAGTTTTATTCAACTTATTATATCATATGTTATTAGATTGATATTAAACTACTCATAAATATCTTTTATAATCTATTATATACTCCTCTTTTTATACAGTATTTTGTATTCGACTGAGAGTAAAGTTGATTATTTGAAAGAACAATAATCTGGAATTCAAGTTTTATTAATGATGAGACAATGGATTCTGATGTAGATGGCTTAGTATACACATGTAACATTATTATTTGCATCATTTTTGTGTCTACATTGAATTTGCAAACACGTGGTCTCTAAATTACTCAAAAGCAATGTAACTTTTTTACCCATAAGTAATCCAAAAGATACTCTGATTTTGCAAATCTTCAAATCTCTTCAACCCTATTCATTAAAAAATTCCATCTAGGTAATCTAGTTTTATATGATTAAAAATACCACCACGTACCTAATATTCCTTATTAACATTTATGTTTTGTCTCATTACTATAACGAAGAAAGAGTATGTTACTATTGTGAAATTATTATTTTATATATATATATATATATATATATATATATATATATATATATATATATATTCCATGGTGTGTTGTTGAGCAATAAAAATCTATACATCTTTAAAATATTATTTTCTGGCACTTGAAAATGATGAATAACGCATTCATGGTGAGAACGATTAGAGAATTATCCATGCACGTACTTGTATCACGTATTTGTATACACGCCTCGAGATATAGCGTAATTGAAATCATGATTTTGGATTAACGAAAATGAAAAGGGGTATTGTTTGAATATTTGAGCTTGTTTCTATACTCGATAAGTTGTTTGAAATCTATTAAAAAGAAATATGGTGGTTTTTAAAACCTAATTACTTACAATGGTATAAAGAAGTAGTTTTGTGATGATTTAGTTTTGTTTTGTTTGAACATGGTAATTTGGTTGGAAAGGTGTTTGGTTTAATGTGTGAAGGTGAAAAATAAATGATTAGAATGAAATTGGCTACACAATGGAAGACAAGAAGGAAGGAACACAATTGGGTAACATCTAAAATTGTTTCTGCTAGTTTTACTTACTCTGTGCCACTACAAGAAAATCATGAAATAGAAACCAATTTTTAGAGACCAAAATAATTAGTTACAATAGGAACTAAATTAGAGACCATTTTAGAAACTAAAAAAAATTGTTTGTAAATTAGTTTCTATTATTGTTAAATAGTTTCTAAATTTGTATCTAATTAGCAACTAAGGTTTTAACTACCAATTATTTAGTTTCTAAATTTGGTAGTGTGCATTGATCATGTGGCTTGTATGTTTTCAATTAAGTGAGCTTTTATAAGAGGTACTTTTTCGTTGGGTTGTTTGTTGTTCTATATTTTAGAAGATTAGGTTGTTTAGAAGAGATGAGGGGACTTATTGTACTCTGTATATGGGTTGGACCACCCCTAAAGTGGTTCATATTTATTTATTTTTTTCTTGCTGATAAAAAAAAAACAAGAAAGGGCACAACAACATAAATTACAGAGGAAGTGGCGAAATAATGTTGTAATAATTTTATAAGACAACGTTAAGACATAACGTACCATAATGTTATATGTTAACCTGAGTGTCGTAATGAAATTGTAATTCTCACACGCTAATATTGTTTGATATTATCATTAGGAAAAGAAACTATGTGTTGAGGTAAGACTAGATGTAACAAGTGTAAGGTGTGAGTGTTTTTTTTTTATAAATGAAAAATGATTTGTAATATGGTTGAAAAGTACTTGTATACACAAAATCTGCAGTTTAGAGAATTTGACAAATGCATCATGCTCTAACAATTAAAAAGAAGTAGAAAACATTTAAAAATGACAACAAAGGTTATAGAGTGGTTAATTAATAACAATGAAAACTTAAATTTATTGCCATTAGTGCTTTCACATCCTTTCTTCATATAGTGTGTGTACGTACATATACTCTCTCTCTCTCTGTATATAAAAATGGTAATATTTTTAACAGTTTGAAAACATTATTCATGAATGGTTGTTATGTGAAGATGTTGATTTCAGAATGAGTTTAAATATTAATTATTGGACGCTATAGGGTAATGCATTTACTATTTAATGTTTTTTCACTCTCTTAAAGGACCGATGAAAAACTACAATTAATATTAATGGAAAATAGAATCAAGATAAGCAGCCAAACTATTATTTTCTTAACTGTGTGCTGGTTCCAACTGACTTTGGATTTATTCAAATTCATTTGTTAGCATGGAATCAAATCCTAGCTAACTTTTTTCCTTATTTTCTAGGTTTCTATTATTGATTTTAAATAAAACTAATAATCTTTCTATTAAAGTATAAGTGATTTTCACAAAAAGAATAATGTACCTATAATAGAATAAAATATAATTATTTAATTTTCAGATATTCTAGATATTATGTATAATCAGTTATAATATAACCGTTATTGGAGAGATATGGAGACATAGGAATAAGTATATCTTTAAAGGAGGAGTGATTGATCATTATGATATTTTTTCCTTGGTTCAACTAAAGGTTTGGTCTTGGTTAACTTCCAAGTGTGATTCTATTTTTTTATTTTATTTTTCTAATTGGTGTCTTGATCCGAGGATTTGCTTGTTTATTATCAAGAACAATTGTTAGTTTGAGTAGGTGGTTTCGTGGTATTTCTAATAGTAGTTTTTTAGTGAATTTTGAGGTATTCCTTTTGTTTGGAGTTATATATAATGATTGAATCATCCCTAAAGTGATTCTTATTTATTTATTGTTTCTTGTCGATAAAAAAAAAATCTTGTTATGCTCCCTATCTCTTGATTCTTAAACCAATATGCGATAAACATGCTTTACATTAATTTCTTTTTCACTTTGATTCCTTTATAATTATACATATATACACCCTCCTTTTAATTTAATAATAACATAAAACAAGTGTATCAAAGATAAAAAAAGAATAAAAACTAATCCACATCAAAGGATTTAAAGGAATATGAAAAAGAGGGAGAAAAGGTAGGTTCACTCTTCCACAAAAACAACCATAACATACATTACCTTAATTGATTTGAAGATGATTTTGAGAAATTAAAATTTTAAAAATCAATTACAACTATTATATTTTAAAGACGAATTTAAATTATAATTTAAATCGTTTTGACACAATATTTTTTCAAATAAGTATATATATGTGCTAATAGTAAGACTCCTACTTAATTAAATAGCTATAATTTTTATTTATTTATATTGATGCCATTTATTTTAAAATACATACCATAACCTTAATTTTATATATTTTTATATTTTTATATTTATACATAATGTACAAATTAACATATAATGTTAACAAATTAAAATTAAACTACTATTATCTCAAGCAATAATGCTTTAGTCGAGTTATATTTGAGTTTAAATAAGTATTTTTAGTGCAAAATGTAGTTGGATAGAGATTAACTTATCCTATAGTGCAAGCCAAAGTCCACTTTCATTTCATTCCCTACTAAAAGAAAATTATTTCTGTCAACTTTCAATAGATTCTTTCAGCTATTGTTTGGTATAGAGATTTTAAAGATTTGCTGATGTTATTTTTTTTATCCGTACATAAAAAATAAAAAAATATGTTTCAGGAATACATCAACCCTTCTATAAAACTTACTGCACAAAAACCTCACAATAAAATGAGATAATCCTAATAGGAGAGCTCTTGTAGTAGCAAAAAGAAAATTTTCAAGAGAAAAAACAGCAAGAACCTTCCATCATTAATACCAAAGACAATTTGCAAAATAGATAGACCCAGACCAATATTCTCATATAACCTTGTAGACTGTAAACAACCATTGAATTGATCCATTAGAAAAATATTACAAACATAAACATCTACAAGACATGATTTTTTTGGCATAAACATAACACTTTACTCCTTCTCTATCAGTATCCTGCATTGCTATTTTTACCACTTTGTTGATACAGAGAATCGTGAACTAAGCCAACAAATAGAGAAAAAAACAAGTCCAATTCTATGGTGTCATAGCGTGGTACATTGCAACGAAAATAACCTTTACGATCTTGGTTCATTCCCATTGTTTGGCTTGCGAATGTTATTAATAGTACAACTAATTAATGTTTTGGGGGATCTCTTGTAAGATCTATGTGATATTTTGTGTCCTTATAGATTTTGTAAGATTTATTTTATTCATTCTTTATAGATAAAAAAATTCTTTTAATATTTTAAATTATTTGTGAGATTAAGTGTTTTGAAAAGATAGAAAGAGATATTTCCTTTAAGTATACAAAAACAAAGGTTTTTCACGTTGTTGCTTTTTGGTGCACTTGTTGATGATAATTCACCAAATAATTAATAAACATCTTACAGAAAGTGATAGAAGAATCTTAGAGTTTTAGGTAGCCAAATTGAGCCATTCATTTTAAGGGAGAAGATGTGAAATATTATGTTTCCACTTTTAGAAGAATTAAAGATAGTGCAAAGGCAAAAGGAATGTCTTTGAATGCATGCATGCATATTAATTTAAAGGGAAAAAGGTTACACTAATAATTTAGGCATTTGACATTCCAATTGAATAGGGGTCAACCAAATGTGAGTGAATTTTGGCATCTCACTTTTTTTAGGGTAATTTGGCTTTGGCTCTTCACACCAAGAATAAGCCACCTTTCTATGTTTAAGATTCTAAATTCTAAATATTAATATAATCAATGTTCAAGATACTTTGGAAGATATAGAACATAATTATTTATAGATGCAAAAATATGGAATATTGTGGATAATTTGTGGCACGTGTACTATTAGAATCACAATTATTTTTTATGTCTCAAACTTTTCTCCGTAAATTTATATTTAGGGTTTATAAGTGTTAATATATAAAAACTTTACCAAATCGTATATTATTCCATTATTAACAAATAGAATGAATCACGTTGATGACTAATAAATAGAATGAAAACCTACGTATACTCATGATGACCAAGAATTTGTGATCTTTCAGTTATACACGTTTTTTCTTCACAAAAAAAAAGTCTTATATTTTTTTTTTCTTTGTTTCTCTTAATAATGGTTTTTAACAAAACGATAATAGTGCATGAGATTTGGGTTCCTAATCTTTTTAATATACAACACTAGAGTTATCCTTTGAATATTTTTATTTCAATCATCATAAAAATATAAAAAACAGAATAATCTTTTAATGATTAAAATTAAATCTAATTCCACTAAAAAAATCATGAAATAAAAATCAATTTTAAAGACAAAAAATAATTAGTTGCTATAGTGACCAAATTAGATATAATTTTAGAAACTAAAAAAAAAATTGGTTTCTAGATTAGTTTCTATTATTGTTAAATAGTTTTTAAATTGATTTAATTACCAATTATTTATATTCTAAATTTGGTAGCAAAAATCTTGGTAGCTAATTATATACCAATTTAGAAACCATTTAACAATAATAAAAACTAATTTATAAACAAAAATATTTGTAGTCTCTAAAATGGTCTCTAATTTAATCACTATATCAACTAATTATTTTTTTCTCTAAAAATTTATTTTTATTTTATGATTTTCTAGTGTTTAATATTGAAAAATGTATCAGCAAGTTTCATTTTGGTGTTAATAATATTTCATTCTAATAAAAGTGAGGCATATTTCTATTTCTTAACCACCTTTACTTTTTTTCAAGCTTTCATAATTGAAGTATAAAATAAAACAACTTGTTTTGAAAACCAGCACCAACACAGTTATAAAAATTCCTTTTAGACTATTATGCATAAAATTCTTATTCTTTTCCATCAGTAAAAAAAATAATCTTATCTAAAACAGTATATTGCAAGCCTGCACTGAGAATTAATATTTATAAGAAAATAAACATTAAAATAGTCTTACCCTTTTAAAGAAACCCCTTTAACACAGACTTGAAGTTAGAATTCAATATAGCAGTAATAAAAAAAAAGTTACAAAGAGAATATTAAGTCTTATTCTGAAACCATTGCCCATTTGAGAAGATTGTGCTGTTCACTGTTCATCATCTATAGCTATATATATGGGTGATTGTGGTTCATTAGGTAGCAATTGAGTGTTGAAGATGAGATGTTTTGAGAGGAGAAAGTCTTTAGCACCCTCAAAGGCTTCCACTACTCTATATTTCAGTCATCAAATATGGAGTATGGAGGAGTGGACTTTTGAGGCCTGCTGAAGCCTTTATCACTGTTGCACCTGCTATAATGCAAATTCAAATTCAAATCATAATCAAGCATGTGGTTCTCTCTGAATCATCAAACACAATCCATCACAGTTGCATACAAGTACTTCAAAATATAGCAGGTTTTCTTTCTATTTTCCTTCTTTCTTTTTTGGGTAAGATTTTTCATTCTATGATCTATTAGACTATAGAGAGTAATGTGAAAATTTCTATTTGAGGCATCCTACTCACTTTCTTTTCCTGCTTTTTCTTCCTGAGGGCTACTTGGCTTGTTTACCGTCTCAGTCCTCACATATCAGTGTCAAACTCTGAACTTCTTTAAGATATATTTTGGGGACATAATATATATGTTGAAGATCCTACATCGACTAGAGATTAGAGTCTTTCGTTGTATATAAGTGGGTGCAAACCTCAATCTTATGAACCGGTTTTATGGGGTTGAGTTAGGCTTAAAGTTCAGTTTGTAACAAATATACATATAATATATATATATAATATTCCAGTTCTTATGAGTCACAAATAACTCTGATGGCTGACACACTGTCATCTTAATTTGAGCATATATAACATCAGAATTTTTTTTGATAGATTATAACATCATAATACAAGGCTGGATTACTCTCCACGAGTGCTTCTTCTCCTCCTCCCTCGTTCTCTAGGCTTTCTCGACTTCTCTTTATTTCAGAGTCCTTACGTTCTTTAGTTCTTATCAGTATTACCTGTAAAAAAATATTTTGAACGTTCCAAGTCAATCTGAATACAATCTATAAATTTTAAGTTTAATTGATTATTATCTTGAATGTCTCTCTTATTTATACATTTTAGTTGTATCTTTAGTGTTATGAATTCACACATAGAATTCAGAAAGGATCCAATTACACTTTAATCATACTTTACAAATAATTTGATATAATACTATTAATGACTTTTTAGGTCTTTTATAAGTTCCGAGAAACTAAGAGCTTTTCGCCAATACAGTTGATAAACAAAGGATTATTAAATGACTACTAATCTTAGTCTTAGGCCAATAAGTGATTAACTGTTTATTACAGGTTTTGGAGATGATCTAAAGGTAATGAAGGAAAGAAGTTTTGTTATTAACATTCTATTGTTTTGGTTTTTCTTTAGTTTTATTGGGGTGTAAGGAATTTATATGTTTTTGTATTAGGTGTGTTTGTAGTTATGTTGAATTGGTCGTATATGTTTTTTGGAACTTGTAGTTTCTGTTCCTTTGCGTAAGATTACGGACGTTGTTAAGATTGGAGCTTGAAAGATATTGTGTTGTAGTAGTTTCTTTGTTCTTGACTTATTAATGTAGGTGAAGCTTGAACATCTTGTATAAAAGTTGGAATATCACTAAATTATTTTATTTTATTTATTCATTTCTAAGAAAAAAAAATGAATGACTAATTCTTTGGACCATTTCCACTATTTAGTAGAGAAGTTGCAAGATGCAAGAAGAGAATGGGTGCTTTCAGCTGACAAGAAAAATATGTGTGCTGATTGAAAGGGAAAAAAAATTGTACCATACTATAATATGAAAGGTTCTCTCACTTGTATTTCCAAAATAATATTAAAGTTTAATAAAATAATATCCATTATTAGTACTTGTGATCTTACATGTTAAACTATAATTACGTAGAAAGTGTTATTCATTTTGGATACTTTTTATTTTTTTTTATATAAATATCAGGCTTAAATCTTGTTTTACTGCTATATATTACTAATTTTCGTTTTGTAGTTTCAATTTCTCTAATTATTTCTCCATACTTTTAAATATGGCATTCACGTGTAGAAGTAATACTCAAATATTTGATTTGAAGTTTTAAATAAGTGGTTTAAGGTGAGTTTAAAACTCGATAACTGATATAATTATTAATTTTGACGTAAATTCTTATTGTATTTCACTAAAATATTAATAATTATGCTTTTATAATCTATTTTCTGCAATGTTTTTAAATTAATAATAAAATATATGATATTAAATTAAAATGGTTATTTAAATAATTGAAATAAAATGTTATTATTCATCTAATATTTTTATACTGAAGTATAAAAAATTAACAAGATTATTATTATTTTTCAAAATATTGTTAAATTTATTTTAATTACATTTAAAATGAAAAATTAAATTCCAAGATATGATTAACAAGTATTATTTTAATTTTAAATTTCCTAGTCATATACGAAAGAATATTACATATAATATCTTGTTTAGTCATTCAAGTATAAAAAATAAATAAATTCCATAAAAATAAAAACGATTTAATATAAATGATTAATCTATTAAAATTTACAACATTAAAATCTATGAGTTAGTATTTATGAAGCTCGGACATTCCTCTTAAATGGCGTCGGACACCGACACTCGTATGACACCTGTAGAACACGTATCCGTGAAGTGTCCAATTAAAAAAAGTATTTGTTAGATTTATGACAATTGTAGTACGGTTCTAATACAATTTTAAAAAGGAAAAATACATTAATTTTTAAAAAATTCAAACTTTATTGTATAAATTGTTATTATGATTATAAAAATAAGAAACAAATAATTGTGAATCAGTCATGAAAAATATTTTTCTGCTCCAAAAAATAATCTGAAACATACTTGTGCACATAAATCTTTATTGTCAGTTTATATAATTATATAATATATAGATCTGTGTCCCTGTGTCCTACATTTTAGAGATTTTACGTATCTTTATGTTCGTGTCCGTGTCAGTGTTTGTGCTATATATGTAGTGTCTGTCCTATATAGGTTAGTATATGTTTTAATTTTATAATATACTCTCATAAGATCTCAAAGATAGTCCAAGACTTAAAATTTTTTATATATATATATATATATATATATATATATATATATATATATATTATAAAAGATAGATGTCTGAGTTGTTTGCATAACTAGGGAACTTTCAAACTCAATTATAAATAGTTTATTAGCTTTAATTAGTAATTCATGATTTATAATCCTTAATTCTTTCACTATATTGAAGTCAGACAATTGATTAGAGACTAAAGAAAGGATCACCATGCAATAAGTGTTTGCATTTCTAAATCGGATGAGTTAATATATAGTTTTTTTCTATCAATATGAGTTAATATATAGTAATAAATAGAAACAAATAGTATCAAAAGAATAAAAAGAAATCAAATATATAAAAGAAATTCTAGAATCAAATATAACATTGTTGTGAAAATAAAATGGTGAAATGCATGACAAAAAAAGTAGTTGAAAATGTTGTTTTTATGTTTAAAATGTGTTTAAATTGTAGGTGACAAAAAAATACTTTTCAGTTGTTAAAGAAAACTCTATTTTGTTTTCTATTGGTTCTATTCCTGCACAAATGACATTTTAAAAAACATGTTTTTTGAAAAATACACAATGATTTTCAATAATATACAAAATTTATTATTTATAATTAATTTTTAACTTTTTATGATTCTAATACTGTATTTATAAAATTTTCACATATATTCTTCTATAATATATGAAGAGCATTTTAAACACATAAGAGTTTGTGAAAAAAATAAATGTTAATTTACTTATTTACGTTATATTTTCACAATAATACTCAGATATATAAAAAAACTATTAACTTTAAAAGATAACACTAATACGGATAGGTATTGATATAGATGTTCAATTCAAAATATATTTATTAAAATTATAACAATTTTCATGTTTCATATATAATTTTAAAAAAAAAAATACAATGTAAACTCTATAACTGACGAGACATGGTCTAGGATGGAGCCTTTTACTATTACATAATGACAGTATTTTAAAAAAAATAATAATAATTGTAATAAAGATTAAAAAGTTGCTCAAAGTCTTTATTTTTTCTGTTGACCTGATGATCCTGCCGCTTGACTTGAGTGCAAAAGTCTTGTCACGTCAAAGATCTTTCCTCTGGATCAGCTTCGCACTACGTTAGTCTTTGCTCTTCACGTCTTAATTCCTCGCAAGAACGGAAGAAAACAAAGTGGCGCCACTGCGGCCGATCGCGCTCCGACGCCCAACAGTGGAGGAATCACCAAAAAACTCAGAGAAAATATATCAACTCAAGGAACCGTTCAATCTCAGTGTATGAGATGCGTTCTGATAAGCGTACCTCAAAAATCGGTTAAGTGTTCCTTATATACCTGAGTTTTTTTTCTCTGGACGCGAGGATATGATGTTTTTGACAGTTTTGCTCCTTATTACACTACATTAGAAATAATAATATCAGTTACTTATTTACATTTATGTTAATAAGACTTAACAATAATCTCAGTAAATATTATAATATTTTTATCATAGGAAATGAATAAATAAATTTTTATTAAGATTAAAATGATATATCACAAGGATTTAGAAATATAAGTATTTACTATAATCCAATAACTCATACAAATATTATTTATCCTATCATGGTGAGAGGATTCAATTAGTCTTTTATATAAAAGAAAGCACTTTTATCTCCTTAAATTTTAATTATTTTTTTATCAAGACTATTAAAATTATAAATCATCTTTTGTCTAATAATTAAGAAGAATAAATCAGTATATGATTTTAATATATTATAATAAATGTAATATATTCATGATATTAAAAAAGCATTATTCATGTTTACTTAAATAGATTGGATTTTTAGACTTGAAATAATTTTTTTGAATGATTTAAATATGACCTTTAGTAAAATAAAATTTAATAAAAGAATATATATTTAACCTATTTTATAAAACAAAATAAAATACTGATCTAATGTATGCTACCATCTTAAATAATCATAACTATTTTTTTCTCCTAAGAATAATGCATGTAATGGTAAAAAATTGTAATTTAACTATCAAAATGATTAATAAAAGCTTGATTTTATCAGTAGAATTTCTCAGCAGGTATGACCAAGCACTTGATTTTTCTGTGTTCATTGCAATGATAATTTGTAGTTTCTTGCTAAATACTCACATTAATTTTGATAATGAATAAGCTCAAATATTGAGTCACTTAAGTGTTGAACTCACTGTACTTAAGGTGTCAATCTAATTGACTGTTTCGATCAGGGGTGTACTGTTCCTGCGGACGAAAATGAAGGTGCACCTGTTTGGATCTGGGGATGAAGGAGGAAGGAGGATGAGAGAGCGGAGGAGTGGGTGGATGGAAGGTTCAAGCTTCTTCTCTCAAGTGCAGAGAAATAAGTGAGAGAAGAGAGAAAACCACCTAAGGATGTATGCATAAAATCTGCTATGAATTAATCACATCTAATTTTGTATCTATTTTTTTAACTATCCCATGCACATATAATAAATCATAAAAAAAATAACTAAAATTGTAAAAAAGTTTATATATTAATAAAAAAATTAACTATATTAATAATATAAATATTAAAATAACAATAATATTTAATAAATTTTAAAATAATGATAATAAATATTAATTAATATCATTTCAGTTATTTTAATTTTATTTCAAATAAACTGTACACACCCAAAAAAATTAATCATTTATAATAAAAATAAAAATATTAAATATATTTCTAATAAAATAAAAATGCCTATATATTAATAAATAGAGTATAAAAATTTAGTTAAATTAAATTTTATAAAATATTTCATATTTTATTATTTAAATATTTTAAAGATAAGAGTAAATTTGTAAATATATATATATATAACTTAAAGAATCATAAATAATATTAAAATTAACTAAATACATTAATTTACATAAGGGTAAATTTGTAATCTTACAATTTACACAATTCAAAATAATTCAAAATATCCTTACAATTATCACATCACTCACATATTTTAATAAATTTTCTTCACATATCCATTCTAACATATCCCAATCCAAACAACCTCAACTTTCTTCACACTTCCATTCCCCTATACTCTCTAATCCAAACAAAGTCTAAGTAAGATCTTAAGTTGTATAGTAATGCCTAACATAAAAACTTTTATTAAAAAAAAAAAAAACTCACTGAATTCAGTATAAAGAAAGCTTTGAGAAGACAAATTTAAAGCTTTCACAGGTTTAAAGCTTTCAGTGAACCCCCAAACAACTTCCGCTTCTCCTTAATTATTCCTAATCAATGATTGATTTTGAAGGTAATTAACATGAAGTAGCGGAAGCCTTTGAGGGTTACTGAATGCTTTCTCCTTTCAAATCCTTCACACAGGCAATTCATGATAAAACAAACAAGAAACACCTATTTATAATCAGATGCTACATTCATTCCCTCACAAAATGATTTTGATTCACCGTATTTTAGATAAGGTTACTTTATTGATCACAAATGGCTAGAATTTGTTCCTAAACAACCATGGCTGTTAGTGGTTTTCTTTGCTTTTGACAAATGAAAAGAAAATCTCTGCATGCATATAACACACTTTGAATATCTTTCTCACCCAAATTGTGTATTTTTCTCCATAGAAATGTCTTAAAATGCATCCGGCAAAAACTAAGATTCTGTATTGAGTTGACATAGATTATGCAGATATTTCATGTCTATCTAATCATGCTGTAATTGTGGCCATGAATTTCAATCATCAAAGTGCGTTGACATTCTGATATATATGCAGTAACAGTATCCAGAAACAGATAAGATACTGCTTTGGTTGTGACTCTTTACATGCAGAATAAGTTATCTGTCACAAGCTAACTGCACATATTATATTCCTCCAAGCTGTTACTTTTCTCAGTTCTTTCAATTTATGAGCCTATCATGTATATTTTTTTCTTGGTGTTTGGTTTTAGTACTTGAATTATACGAAATACAATCTTAATAAACTATAATAGTGACATAAACGATAAACTTAGTTGTCGTATCACAAAGATATATGGAAAATAAAAGCAAAGCCGAAACATGGAGAACAGAATAATGAAGAAAGTTTGACATGACTTTGGAATGTATTCGAGTTAATTAACCTCTTTCTGAGACCAAGGGCCAACCATTGTTGTCTATAAATACCAACCTTGATGTCTTTCTCTAATATCGAAACTGAGGTTAACAGAAGAACTCTTCGTGTTCCCTCAAAGGCTTCCAGTATTCAGTAAGCTAAGTTACTTGAATGCTGGAAGTTTTTGAAGGAATTTGAAACTTACTTCTACAAATATGATCTATATGCAACACTCTTCACTTGCAACAAAATTACCGTTTTCTTAGAAGATCTTCTACTTGAGCAATTAAATGAAGTTGAAAGGAACTGAATAATGGCTCAGCAAAAAACCTATCTCAAACATTTTTTAAGCAAAAGCACACTTATTGTCCAAACTGAGTAATTAAATTCTTCTTTCTTAAACATGTATCACTCATTTCATCTTTTTTGCTTTGACAACAATTGTTCTGGAAAAGGTCTTTTCTGCAAGAGATCGTTTATCCAGAACACTTGAGTGATATATTTTCCATATATGTCTCTTGGTATGTGTGTAAAGTCCCTCCATGACTATTGTTGGTGAATCCATAGAGAGAGTGTTCTCATGATCGAGAGAGATATTCGTTTGTGATTCACAAGAAAGGACAACTATGTTCCCTCATTAAGGTACATTAATTCTGAGGCCGAATATTTTATATTCATCCCTAAACCAACTCAAACCAACCCAGTTGTATGTTTTAAACAGAGAAAACAAATTTAGAGAGAAAAAAAGGGGATGAAAAATAGCTGCAAATGTCCAAGGCACTTATATCTATTGAAGTACTCACCTGTATTAGTTTCTAACTTCCTATACAAAAGCAATCATGTATTATCAAGCACCCCAAAATAGGCTGCAAAGAATGAAGGCATGGGAGTAACATAGAGTAAACTCCCATAAGAAGAAAAAAACAAATAATCAGAATACAAAGCATTAACAGAAATTGGTCAAGCTCACTGCACTAAGAAACCTCTTGGATACAGCTTTCTCAACCTGTAAACAAAAAGCATAAGAGACATGCATAAATATATTATTTTCATAAAACATGTAGTTGTCTTGTGTCAGTGTATGTGTATCCGTATGTTTCAGTTCAGAAAACTTCTTGAAAGCTTTTAAAATCTTAGCACCTACTAAGTTTGAATAGATTGTTGACATATGAATGAAATTATACAATTGTTAGTGGTGAAAGAATGTTTTCTCAGCTGACACTGGATCAGATTAATTTTTCATGTTCAATTTCATATAAAAATGTGCTAAATTAAACTCCTCTATATTTACCTCATGATAATATGACCAAGCCAAGGTACAAAGATCCGCAAAGAAATGCAAATGATATCATCCCCCTGAAAGTGGAATGCAGAAAGGAACATTAATGCCTAGTAACTAATACAAATATATGACATAAATTCAGTTTATTCCCCAGTGATAAAGCTTATATTATGATTGTCATTCAGCTGCAAATTCATGTACTTTCCCCCAATTGCTACACTGCTATTATATGACCATCTTAATCATTATAAGCAAAGAACTACTATTTACTAGAGTTCTAGTTATGACCAAAAAAAAAAACTCCAAAGTTCAATCCTAATAAAACCAACAAATATTGGTCCAAAATAAATGAATTATCTTTCATTCAAGCATGCTTCGGAATAGCAAACTCACCAAATAACTCCCCAGCCAAAACCATTACAAGGGCATGGACAAACTTCGGCAAACTTTTCAGCATCACTAGAGTGGACTCTTCGAGATATTAAATCATCGTAAATATCTACATCACACAAATTTTGATCATGTGATATAAGTGCTAGCAGAAATTTTATTATCCAAAGTAAAATAAACCATACAAAAAGTGCTTGAAAGTATACCATAAACTGAAAACAAACTGTTCATCACACCTGAAAAGTAAATCATAATTAGTTGTCTATATGATTCAAATAATTTATGGAAAATGGATGAAGAGGATCATACCAATAAAGAGAATGACATAGCGAAGGACATGGACTGTTGTTTTCTCTTGCAGAACCCAAATAACAGCAATAAAAACAATAAATCCTGATATTAATTGATCAAGTAAAATAATGTCAATGTCATCTTTCCATTTTTTCCCATTCTATGTGAGAAGATGAAGATCAGAAAACCACTCACCAATACAGAGTCCTCGAAGTGTCCACTTTTTGATAAAAGTGTGTAGCAAGACAGGAAAAGGGAGAGAAGTCAGGACAAAAATAGCTTTGATATTTTTGGTACAAAACATCTGCATCTATAATCAATCTTACATTTTTTGCAAGAAAGAGCACAATAATCAGAGCAGCAATAAAGCAACCAGCAGCAATTTTTGCGGTGAGAAGATTTGTGGAAGCAAGTATCAAAACCATTCCCCAAAATGATGAACCAAGATCTAGAAGAAAAATCAATCAGAATAATGGTAAATGCAACTGAGAAGTGCTCTTAAATTTCAAATCATATGCATGAAAAGGTTAAGAAGTATATCTATTCAAAATATAGAATATCCACATATTTATGAATCTTATGATTTGCTGTGTCACAATTTCACATCAAACCCATAGCACATGTGGTGATGTTAGTTTATAAGATTGTTATCCACAAGACCCTGATTCTAAATTAACTTAAAAATATATACCTCATTGCATTAACTTTTTATACATCATATAATAAGAAATATCATGTGGGATGAATGTAAAAATTGATGTGTTAACTGAAAATTAGGGGAGAAAAGTGCATTACATCCAGCGGGCAAGATAACCCAGTATATGCCACCACGTGTCTGAGTTACCCCACCCTCATTGGCGTGAACCTGAATTCCCTCCACCTATTGAGATCAGACTAACAATGATTCAGTATACATCAGATGATACAAATATAAAGAACCTGACAGCAGAGTCAAACTTTTGAAATGACTCAGACTCAATACAATAAGACCACCATAATGCTAATAACCCACATTGAATATATTAGTAACAACAAGATATATACTTCATTTCACTGAAACATGCAGCATCAATGCATCAGAAATTCAAAAAAATTACTGTATATGAATGAATTACGAATCAACAAAAGTGACAATTTCTTAAAAACCTTACGAGTGTGTTTGGCAAAATTAGTTTATAAGCTAACTAGCAGCTAAAATAACTAGTTTCTAATTGATAAGCTAGCTGCTAGCTGATAAACTCATAGCTTATAAGTTTCGAGCTGATAAATTAGCTTATTGGATTAAAAATATTTGGTAGATTAGCAAATAACCTAGTTATTAAATGTAAAATGGCATAAATAGACATAACTACATAAATTTTATTATATAAATAAAATTATACTTTCTAAACAAAAATATATCATTATGTAATTATAATTTTATATATATTTTTTTAAATAATTAAATTTGGCTTAAACTATTTAGTGCTTCTATTTTTGGTAAAAGTTATATGTGTTTTTTTTTAACTAATGAAACATTAGTTACTTTAAATTGTAATAATAAATCTTTTTTAATTTGAACTCGGTAAAAATTAAAAATTAACTCAACAAATACTAAAAATAGAGCCATAATTAAAATAAATATTTAATATTCAATATCTTAAATGTTGGAACCACTCTCAAACATTCTTATTAGAAACACCCAAGACAATGTATTAAAATATATTAAGAATAATAATGAAATGTACTAAAATATAAAGGATAGTAATAGAAGAAAATTAAATAAGCTACAAGCTAACTGAAGTAGCTTGCTTCTTATAAGTTAGAAGTTCTTAAAATAAGCTACTTTGATATATCTTACCAAACACTTTTTGTGTTGGTAAAACTAGCTTATAAGCTAGTAGCCTTACTAGACATACTCTAAATTCATTGAGTCCATGATTCACAAAGCGAAATTCTCTGTGCTTCTGTAACTGTGATATCCATAAAAATAATTAAAAAAATAAGATTGAAAAAATGCTCCCTGGTTGATTGCAAGCCATGGCTACCCAAAGAATAGGAAGGCAAAACAATCTCAGAGACCTTGTAGCATTAGCATCTTGCCATAAAATACAAGTGGGTTTCTTCTTTTTAATTCACTATGATTCAAGAAGGCCTAGCCTTTAAGAAAATCAGATGTATGCCCTTCTACCCTTGATTGTCAAATCAAAACTTTCACAAATCTCAAACAGAACATCATTTTGTAAGTTAAAAATATTATAAGTTACTGCTATGACCTAAGCCTTTTAAATCCAGAACTGTTTGACTCTTATATGACATAAACAATTAGCGGACAAACTAATAGTTTGTTGGCATTTCAATGCTTATTCTAGCCATTAACATGACAACCTTAAAGACAAAGACAAATCATAATGAGCGCTATAACAAATTTACGTTAAATATTGTCTACCTAAGAACATTAAACTGAAACACTAGCTCGTCTTCGATAAGCGGCTCATTTGAACTAAATTTACCATCTTAAATCAGCCTACTAACTCCGTTTTAGTTGGTGAAATAAAAGCTCTTCCAGATTGGAAATGCAACAAATCAAAGTAGACCATTACACAAGATGAACTTTCGGAGCTAACTTATTCTACATTCAAAATAAGTTGATAGCAGCCATAATCTAAAAATTTGGTGATATAGACAAAAAAGTGCCCCTATTCGCCCCTGAAAATCTTGGATTCATATTATTGAGGGTATAGAATACAAACTGGAACTTCTAATCTAACACATTGATCTTCAACATCAAAGGGCATTAAGCTACAACATTTACAGTTTTTACCTTGCCACAAGTGAGCCAGCAAGCAATGGCATGACTCGCTTCATGCAGAAACACAGTGATGAGCTTAAAAGGTGTAAGTAGAAAGGTCCTCCATAGCTATAACCACCACAACAAAGTAATATCACACAAGAAGATCAGTTATACAGCCACTGAGACCAAAATAAATATATACATGACATTGTACCCTAAATAAATCTACATGAAATGTGGGGTAGCATAAATATGTATGGTTACTAAATCAAAACAAATATCTGCAAACTTCCCTGATTAACCACTAACTATTTAAATATGGTGTAGCATACTAGACCAAACTAAGGACCTCCTTTTGAAAGGTCTTTTGTCTAATGCCAAGTCCACCAAGTTGTTCAGCTTACGCAACCATGGTTTGTTTTTACCGATTAGCCCATCCAAAAGAGCTACCAAACTTTGATCCAGTCTCAAGTCACAACTAATTTGGGAAAAAGTCACGCGGAAATGGCAAATAATCGTTAATCTTCTCTCTATCCACCCACATGATTCTCTATCCAAAAAGAAAAACTTGAAGCAGAAAATTTTGACACGGTAACATCATTTGCGTACTCCAATTTACAACCCCATTCATAACTCAACAATAATTGAATGCAATTGTATTTCTCTCAACATCCCTATGCTACCACTATGTAGTAGGATTGTAATCATTTGAATGCATAATATACTCATTGAAATCAAATAAAGCAAGATATAGGCTGCATTACAATAACACAATTACCTACTACAACTACAAACATGTGCAGTTATGAATTAGTAACTAGATCATAAAGAGAGAGAGCGAGTGGTGATAATTAAACATCACAAAAAAACTTACTGCAGAATTTAAAGCCTCTAACTCTGAGATCATTACTTCCAATTTCTCTTGAATTTAAATTTCAAACTCAATTTGTTTCCTCTAAATCTAATTCCTTAACAGGGTATGTTTTCCCATGTGAGAAGGAGCAAACAAAGATTGTTTGAGGGCGTGTTGAATGCAGAGAAAGAGGGTGAGAAAGAGAAGCAGTAGTGTACCACGAGGATTACAACGGTGAAGGCAGCAACACAAGCAATGAAGACCTTCTGGTCATGGTCACAACAGTTCTTGAGCTCCCAGTTGGGCATAGCTGATGTGCTCAAACGAAAAATGAGAAATCGAAGTGAAAGGATTGAACTTTGAAGGAAGGTGGTGATGGGTTTTGTGTAGAATCAATCCTAGGATTAAGGAAGCGTTTGGTTTGGTTGGTTTGGTGGGGTGGGAATCGCAATGAAGAGAGAGGGAGTGAAGGTATAAATCAAACAAACACCATTCTATTTATTTTTTTATTTTTTTATTTTATTTTTGAAACTTAATTTTATATACAAGAAAGAAGAAAGAAAGAGCGTTTAATTTGATGTGTTCAACGCGTAAACAAAGTCAACCATTTTTGTTTTATTTAATTTGTTTCTTAGGTGAACCGTTCAGGATTTCAGATTTTGTGTTCATTTCAAATTTAAATTTGTTTCTCAATTCAACGAACTTCCGTATCATGTACTACTTCCAATTTAAAAAATATGTAACAAAATATGTTTTTATGAATTACTAAGAATAACTACACTTTACATGTTTCTTGTTTTACAAATTTTGAAAAAATACTATAAAAGATAAAATTGAAAGTATAAAATACTGTGTATTTATCAAAATATACTATTGATTAAAAAAATAAAGCTTTAGTAAATAACATTCAAATATTTTCTTCACTAATAAATTTGTAAGAATAAGATTTAAAGATAACAAAATTGATCAAATTACTTTAACTATATTAATGTGCATTCTTATTTTCCTCTGTTTATGATTGATGTAAGTAATAAACTATACTCTTATTCTTTTTCCAAATTTTTTTTTTATTGTTATCCGTTTCACAATTTTAGAAAAATTAATTGATTAAATTTCGAAGATTTGTTTTTCTGAAAGTAGAATCAATATATTTCACAAAATGTTTCATTTTCTGATTTGCTAAAAATCATATTTTTATTGACATCTTTAAAAAAATTTAAATTATTATGGTGAATTAAAACATGAATAAAATTAAAAGCCAATAACAATATTAGTTTAGCTAATAAGAATAAAACAAATAAAATAATATTCTGAAAAGCATTATTGGTTAATTTTAACAGAACTTTAGTATTGCATTAAGCATTATAACAGTAAAATGGATAATGTTACTGTACTACAGCATCTTCTTGAAACTTTGCATTCCCATTTCTCCCATGCATATAACAAACACAGCACAAAGCCATGCAGAAGGTTAATAATAAGCTGCAGAGTAGAGTTAGTCCTCGTGAGGGGAATGGCGACTGTATTTTCCCTGCGTTTGAGACCGTTCATCTCTTTCTTTTCTCTTCCGAGAATGTTTGTCTTTGTCAGTAGAACTTCTGTGTCTATGTCCTTTCTCAGATGAACTTCTGTTGTCTTTGTCTGTATATCTCCGGTGAAGATGTTCTTTCTCGGATGAACTCCTCTCGTGGTAACGACCACTCCTCTCTGATGAGCTCCTTCCACGGGAGTGATCATCATCTCGGTGTCTTGAACTCCTTCTGTAGTGCTCTTCCTTGATGTCCACTGAACTTCTGAGGGCATTTTCCTTCCTGTATCTGTCCTCGGATCCCCTTCTATGTCTATGAGAGTCTTCTTCCCTGTCTGAAAGGCTCCTTTCTCTTCTAGGAGGCGATGGAACCTTTACATGGACAAAAACAAAACAAAAATTAACAAGCAAATAGATATCATGCATGAGTTATGAGACACAATGAACAATCCTGGACAAAGTTATTTAGTTGCTATGTAGCATAGACACTCATACTGATACGACACGAACATACATATAATATCTACAATGTAGGACACGGGGACACGAATCTATATATTATATAATTATGAATTATATAAATTAACAATAAAGATTTATATACACAAGTTTGTTTCAATTTTTTTTTGTAGCAGATGTTTTACATGGCTGGTTCAAAAGGATTTGTCTCTTATTTTTATAATTGTAATGAAAATTTAGACAATAAGTTTGAAATTTTAAAAAATTAATGTCTTTTTAACTTTTAAAATCGTGTTAGAACTGTGTTAGAATTGTCAAAAATCCAACAAATATTTTTTGAATTGGTCACTTCATCGATACATGTCTTACGAGTATCGGTGTCCGATACGTGTGTCCGATACGGACACACCATTTACACGAGGCGTGTTCGAGCCTCATAGTTTAATTGTCATTTTAATATCTTGAAATATAAAGATCAGATCATTATAAATAAAACATCTTTTCCAAATGAGATATGCTCCAAATGGTAAAACACCACCACCTGAAAGCGTGACATGTATCTTCCTTCAGGTGGAGGGGGTATGCCAAGCTTCTTCAACTCCTCATATGGGATTGATTTCCTGGTCAAGTAATAGAGTCAGATAACACAGATTATCAGAAATCTTTCAAAACTAGGTTATAACAATTCAGAAAAATGTTTTCAGATATGACTTGGAACAAGAGAACTGAAACTTACAAGGGCGCACGAAATGGTTTTTCTCTTCCCCCAAAACGAAGTTGCCCTGATTCCTTCTTACCACTAAGACCACCACCTGTAGAACAGAAAAAGTAATCAGATGGATTTGGCTCATTAGGTAGAAATGCAACTTCAAGAATGAGTCACTTTAACTGACCTAACCTTCTAGGAATCCATCCAGGCATCAATTGCTGTCTGTTGTAATCAACTATGATTTCACAATCATCAACAATCAAATGATGAGCATCCTGCAAAATGAGAAATTTCAATAATTTTCCATAACAGTAACGTTTAATAAAAAGCAGTTTTTCAAGTCTGTTGATTTAATCTGCTACTTGGCCGGGGATGTAAAATCATAACACTTTTGTTAAAAAATTCAAAACATGAATGGTATGTTCTAATTTTTTGTTAGTCATAAAACTTTGCTTTCATAAGCTAAAAATTAAACAGTTTTAATATGTTACCACACCATATATGCTCGTCGCATCTCCCTTTCAGTTTCATATTCAACAAAAGCATAACCACGAGAATCTCCTGTCACTGCAACCAAAAATAAATAAATCCAATGTAAAAACTTAAATCCCACAGCTTGACAATAATGTGGCTAAAAGATAACTACATACATATCATTCAAGGGAATGAACTCATAACATTGCCAAATCAATGGCAGTAATTCAACACAAAAATGTGGCTATACAAAATGTGGTACAAATAGCCCAACTGGAAATGCTATATCTGTATATGCAAATGAACATTTAGAGAGACTCAATAAGAATACTTTTCCAGTAGTTGAGGCATATTATCAACAGACCGACAAGTCATACCCAAATCTGTTGATAATTCTAACAAAAACAACTTCATAAAAGAAAAACATTGTTCTCAATCGTGTACTATGAGAACAGTATCCAGATTCCTGCGAGACTAGTCGTAGTTCTTAAAATGGCTAAAATACAATAAAACATAGTCAGATGCAGAGCATTATACAAGCAAAAAATCAAGAAAGAAAGACTCAATCATATTGACCTGCATGCTCAATAGAAGCACCACTCCGATGTTTTTCAAAACCACACAATTTGAAGATGTAAAATAGGTTTTCGTAGAGCAGGGAGGGGAAAAAAACTGACAATCACAAAGAAAGGTTAAGAAGTAAGGTAGATCAAAGAATGATACCAATGTCCCTGACCAAGCGCAAGTTCTTCACCTGGCCATACTTACTCATAACCTGAAAGTTGAGAACACATTCCAAAAGCACTCGGATTAAGCTACCCCAGAAGTTAATTATGCTTTAAAAATGAGGCAGCAAAAGAAGAAAAGACAATATGCTCTATTGTTTTGACAAAATTGTAATCAACCCATGTCCTTCTGGGAAGTATCTCATGAGCTTCAAGGAACATAATTGAGTTCCAAACTTAAAAGCTATATGTTCTATTCATATTATTGTTGATCCATTGTTTATGGGGTTAGTAAGGGTTAGAATAGAACCCTAACCATGTATACTTTATTTCTTATCTCCCTTCTTCAGAAAAAAAAAGTCTACATTAACAAAGTTAAGACATGGGAAACAATTTTCTAGATATTTGTATTTATCACGTATTGAAGGCAATATAACTTGAACATATCCTATTAGCACCCCCATAGAAAAGAAAAGAAAAAAATTGTACTTTGTGGAGAGTATCTTGTGTGGTGAGGCGAGAGAGACGAGCAACGAAGAGAGTGCAATAAGGGTCTCCCGTGGCCTTAGGATCACCATGTGGGTCATCTGCAAAATTCAATTTTTAAGAACAGATGGGAACCAAAATTGAAATAATTTTTTATTAAAAAATGAAGGAAAAAGAAAGACAGACAGAGGCCAATGGAGGAACAGAGTTGAGCACGATAAACGGCATTGTCGTGAGGAACAACATCGGTGCCGTCGATGCTGCCAGCTTGAATCGGATGGTACGAATCTGCATAGAATACTGAGCTCAAGTTTTTGGACCGAACACTCATTCTTCTTCCCTCTTCTTCCCCACTAAAGGATTTTAGGTCAATGCAATATGCTCCAATTCACCTGTTTTTGTTTATGATCATGGATAAATTAAAGTTAATGGACCAAAATATCTCATTTATGGAGCTATTTAGTTTGAATTTAAAAGAATTTTAAAAGTATTATGTTGCTTTTTTTGCTTGTTGAATGATGATGAATCTCTTCTGAGTAATAGCAATGCACCTTGATCTTGAGGATTGTTCTATATAAAATGTGCAACTTCTGCTTGATTTTTGTTTTCATCGTTTTAAGTTTTTATGCATCGCAAATTAATTTTTCTTTGAAAAGTGTACTATTACATTTTTAACATGTTTAGGATTAGCTTAGCTGAACTTTACAAAATAATTATATTTTTAGTTTGTGATTTTTTTAATACTTCTCGAACTAACTAGACTAGTTTGTTTATAAAATTAAATAAATTTGGTTTAGTTTTACAAAAAATAATTTGAAATTTAAATTCTTATTTTCTACATAAAATATCACAAATTTGAATTGTATTAAATACTGTTATTCTTAAAATTCACTAAATTTAAAGAATACTTTTCACCACTTTTTAAATGTCCATGTGGAGGAATGGAGATATGCAACACTGTGGACCTGGATTGAGCCACTTATACTTGAGGTGGAGTTGTTTGATAAACTGGTTTTTACAAAGCTTATGAAAATCAAATACCTTTCTTTTCTTTTATTCAATTTACAGTGATAAACTTTGAAGATTTTAGGGGACAATGCAAGACTTTTAAAGGATACAATACAAACTGACACTAAGGTTGAGGGGGGAAATTATGGTAAAATATAAGTATCAACTATAAAAAACCCAAAATTGTTCCAACTTCCAACAGCAAAGGATTTAACTTTTGTTACTCTAAACATTTATGTTTTGTCAATCTCCTCAGCCTCCTGAACTCTTACAGTATTCTCCAGTAACTGACGGGCTATTTTTAACTTGCCACACTTCTGAAACACCTGTTCAAAAATGTCTCTAGCATAAGCTGATAAAGGAATACCATTTTCAAGCATTGATTTTGCTTTCTCATAAGCAGCATCTAGTTGACCTACTCTACACAACTTCTGCAACTTCTGGTTCTCCAATTTTCTTTCCAATTTAACACACAAATCCAACCGATCATGTTCTCTCAAAAGACTCTCTACTAAATTGTAAGAGTCAAAATTTGGAAGCAATCCCAAACTCAACATTTCAATCAACAAGTCATAAGCAACCTTCCAGTTCTTACTCTCACCATGACCATGGATCAGAGCACTGTAGGTTAAACCATCAGGAAGGCATCGGTTCTTGTTCATGATTTCAAAGACCCTGGTAGCATCCTTTAACTTCCCCAATTTACACAGCATAGGTATAACAGAATTATAAACAACCAACTTTGGCTTTAAGCCACAGGTCAACATCCTCCCAAACAAATCACTAGCTTCCTCCACTCGGTGACAATCGCACAATGCCTTTATAACAACAGAGTAACCCTCATGAACACACCTCAGCTTCCTTTCCTCAACAATCCTCAAAACTCTAACAGCTTCTTCTGTATTACCCAAGCGACAAAGCTCACACATAAGCTTAACCACAACAAAAGCACTAGGTAACAAGCCAGCCTTACAAACTGCCCAAAACACTTGAACTGCAGGCTGCATTACATCACTATTTCCTCCCATGTTAGGAACTAATATAGTGTATGGTCTCCGAGTGTTCCTCACTCTCACCTTCTCTACAGATCCTTCTTTTGCACTCATCAAACACAGCTCCCCGATAAGCATGTTAACAGCAGAACGAGTAGGGAGCACTCCAATCTTGTCCATTTGATTAAAAATCTCAAGGGCTGACTCTACTCTACCAAACTTACAAAAACCAACAATCATGTTACTGCAGGAATACGTGTCAGGAGCTTCAATCTTGTGAAAGATTGAGAGTGCAAGCTGAATCATCTCCAAAGATGATTCCGTCTTGCAAAGCACATAAAGCATGTTATTACACACAAGGTTATCAGGCTCACATTTGAACACAGTCTCCATTTCCTCAAACAGTGACAGTGCTTCCTTAATTCTTCCTTGTCTACCCAAAAACCTGATGCAAATGGACAATGCCTTAGACGACACTCGACCCTTGTGAAAGGACACTGTAGTCAACAAGCATTTCATGTCGTCAAAAAGCTTCCTCCTACCCAAAAAATCAGCCATGTACTCGACGACAGAGTCGTCAAAGTGAAACCCCATGTGGGTCCCGGCCAAGGAGAAGAATTTCAAGGTCTTGGCCCTACCCAGTTGCTTATAGCCCCTCAAAACGCGAAGCACAAGGTTGGAGGTTAATTCTCGCTTGTGATGAGCCAATACGCGAGCCATGTCTCTGTCGTTGGCACAAGATACGAGGTAGGAGAACAGAGAAGAAGGGTTAAAGACATGATGAGAAGGGGGTGAGTTGTTGCGTGGGATTGGGAAATTACGGTTAGTTTGGGTAGAAGAGGAATGGAGAAATCGTGAAGAGGCGTTGAAGACGTGAACAGAGAAAACAGCGGCATGTTGTGTTCTGCAAAGCATTACAGTTTGAAAGACAAAATTATGGGTTCTGCGTTTCTTCTTTTTTTCCTCGAATGGATTCAGTTTCAGGTTGGAAAAACTGCAAATGAATCATTTAGTATTCCACACCCTCCAACCCAGTTACCCACTTCGAGCACACTCGCTCAAACTCTTGTAAAATCGCAACTTTAGAAAAGAAAAAGAAGCAAGAAGCGTTTATGAGAACGCACCTGGCTCACTGCTTCTCTGTTGCAACTTTCTGTCCGTTTTGATTCTACATGTTGCACTCTTCTATGCCACCAACATATCCCAATTGGGTCATTAGGGTTTTACTAGTTTGGATATAATATAAAATTAAGAGTACAAATTAGAATTTAAGATATATATATATATATATATATATAAACATTCTTTCGAATGGGTTGAAACTAAGAGAATTATTGTCTTTTCTCTCAATGGGGTGGTTTGTCTTTTCTTTCTTCTACTTAAAATAGTTTTTGAGTGTACATTTTACTTCTTTACTTCTTATTTTTGTAAATTTCAAGTTCGGATGATACATGCAAAAGACACTTCGACTCAAATACTTTATGTTATTAGTGTTGAATGATTATGTCCTTCATTTTTGTAATCTCTGCATATTTATATAACTAACATGAACTTTTTATTGTTAGACCAGATTAAGATTTTGAATCATAATTAAAAATATATCACCTAGTGTTTCACTACTAATTAGAATTGTTAATATTCTATTTAGGTATAATAGTTTTTTTTATCGTATCAGTCGACATTCAAATGTCATAGAGCCGACCAATACAATATCTATATATTATATTTTGTTTTGATATTTTTAACATAATTTTACTTAATAGTTGAGATTATTGATACTTTAAATATAATTTATTTTTTTATATTATTTAAAAATTAATATAAAGACACTTTAAACAAACATTTTTTTCTTAATCTACCCATATATCTATATGTATTTATAAATATAATAATTCATCTTAATAATATTATCTAATATTATTTTATTACAATTTTTATTACTATATTGAGAAATGTAGCCACACATTTAAATATATTTTATTTCACACTTCTATATTTTTTTTATTTAGTTAAGGAATTAAATTATGTTAATAATATATATAGTTGTAAAATAAATAACATGTCATGATAATATATAACAGTTTATTATGATTTGTTGAAGATATATAGTTGTTTATTTAATAAAAATCTATTCGAATTAGTTTTTGCATGGGTATCGTATCTCATTCTTCCTATTATGAGATATGATAATATATATAATATGATCAACTAATATATCACACTAACAAAGATTCGACTTTTTTTCATCTAAGCAAGTTTTTACCATTTATCTATGATTTCTAAAATTGGAATAATTATCTCCAATAAAAAAAATAATCTATACAGTAAAAAAAACATTACCTACCATATTTACATTTTATAATATTAATAAAAGTATTTTTTTTTCTCTTCACTATCTTTTCAATATATATCGAATCTTATTATCTTATCTTTTAATTAATTATTTTTCAAATATTTACCTGCAATGAAAAACATTTATATAATAAAATAATAAAAAAGTCTAAAATTAAATTCTAGGGTTCGTTATTTTCTCTGTGATAACCTAACACCACCTTAAATTCTGCACCTCTTTCCTCCGCCGCTCTTCTACCGGTCAACCTTCCGCCGCTCTTCTACCGATCAACCTTCCGCCGCTCTTCTACCGATCAACCTTCCGCTGCTCTTCTACCGGTCAACCTTCCGCTTCTCTTCTCTGTTGATTCACGGGGTGAGTATTTGGAACAATGAAGGTGAAGAAGACCAAAAGAGAGTCGCATACTGGGGAAAAAAAGAAGAAAAGGAACAGGGAACAAAATGCTGAAGTTGAGATACATGCTACTGTGGAGGGCGTTGAAGGTAACTGTGCTTTGTTTTCATAATCATCACCCTTTCGTTTGGCTGTTTCTGATGTAAAGTGTTTGTTTCAGTGAATAATGAAATATATGTTAGTGACTCAAAGAAGGAGAAAGCTTCTATCATTAAAAAAAGGAAGAACAAGGACAAAAGCCTAGTTAGGAAACGAAAACCAAAGGGTGAAGAAGTTGATTTGGAAGAGCAAAGTGGTGAGTTGGAAGTTATGTATGTGGTGTGCCAAAATGTGAACTAGAATATATTTTATTTTCAATTGTTGTAGAACTGTTGCTCATACTTCTCTGATATTATATTATGTCGATTTTCATTTGCTGGCATTGTTTCTCCCTGTTCTGGCATTTAGTATAGAGATCTTTTCGTAAAAATTAAGTTAAATATGGCCATGTTCAACATATTTGTTCAAATGTAACAGATGGAGTAGTAGACAAGTGTCATTCTAGTGCTGAGGAGATCCAAGACTTCGGTGGTCATAGAGATTTGGATACTGGGGCAGTTGTTAAATCATGTAAGAAAATACATTTCTTGTTTAATTTGTTTTTTTTTAACTTTGGAATGTAATGTAATGTTTGAATTTATGCATTGGTTTACCCTCATGAATTTTTTTTATCTTGTAGGTAGGTCAAAGAAAGATAAGAAAAAAAGGAAAAAGGAGGTTCAAAATTCCCTGGAAAAGGGAGAAGGGTACAACAATCAGAAGGAAGTTTATATTATTTCCTCTGCAGATGATGATTGCTCAAAAGGAATGAAAAGTATGAATTGTTAGTATTAAGCGCATTTCTTTTTGTTTGATTTAGAACTCCAAACAGTAGACATCCATAACTTTTATTTATGTTATATACATATAGGATGATGGGCATATATTTTGTAATACCAAAAATTGTGTCATAGTTACTGCATTACGTTGCAAGTCTATTTAAATGTATTTTGGCTCTATTTACAATAGTAATTGATTGCCATATTTAAGGAATTTTATGCTAATTTTCATGTATATCTCTCATCATCTGCCATCATCCACCAGTACTACCTTCTATGTTTAGAGATATCTTTTAACTTTATTCTTTCAATCTGTTGACGGAATTGATTGTGATGCACCTTGTATGTTGTCCATATTTGTTACCAATTACTATTAATGATTATACCTAGTATAGTTTCTTACTGGGGAGTTCTGAAACTACAGAATGGATCATGGAATACCATCAAAGCAGACCAGGATTGGAAGTATTGCAACGTCAAATTGATGACTTTATAACTGCTCATGAAGAAAAACTGGAAGAGGTAAATGTTTTGACAAACATGCATGAAATGATAACAGTTGATTAGACGCATTTGTCACTGGTTCATAAGATGGACCTTTTTCTTCAGCCAAATTATTATTGGCACGTAGCAATTTGGATGCTCATGTTACATAACACCATTACTTCAAATTTAGTTTAATTTATACTGTTTATGGCAAAATGGAAGTGCCAGTGAACCTTTTCCTTTGGGCATAGTTATCTTGGCATGATTTTGTTTATATAGTATATTATTGATGTTGGCTGATATCTTATTCAATTGGAGCTTCATTTCCATGGCTTTGAAAAATAACTAATAAGTCCTTCATTACTAAAAGTGGGCTTTAATACATGAATCCCAGTTATAGTTGTCTCATTTTTTAGAGTTGTGTTACCCCTACAAGTGTTGCGCATTAGGTGATGCTTCCACTTGATGAAGCTTGTATATTCTGAGAATGGTATTTGGTCCTAGAAGGATATTACAATAGTGTCCTAGATGAATTTAGGTAGTTCTCTGAACTTGCAAATTCAAAGGCATATGAAGGATTAGAAGTTCATTTTCGTTTTGTTTTGATGTTGACTTTTTGGAGTGTACCATTTGGATGATTTCTTTCTTTGTCTCTTATCCGTTGCAACTTTTGAGGTTACTTTTTTCTAGCATTGGCTGCATAAATGGTATGGCTTTCTGCGTACATGTGTGCAATATTATTTTTGAGGAGAGAAAGATGCAATTCATGAACAAAGAAAGAAATTAATTCACAATTGAAATGATAGCATTGATGTGGCATGAGTGATCCCTTATTTTTTGTCTTTATTTTTGTTTTAGATGTAAAGATCTATTTATTATTGCAGGAAAGAAAAGAAAAAGAGGCCCTTGTTGGAGAAGGGGGGTGGACAGTTGTTGTACACCATAAAGGTAGAAAGAAAACTACTGATTCTGAAACTGGAATTGCAGTGGGTTCGGTTGCTCAAGCAGCTGTGGAGAATAAAATGACCAAGAAGAAACGTAAAGAAGTTGGTCTAGATTTCTACCGATTTCAAAAAAGAGAAGCCCAGAGAAATGGTATTATTTTTTTTTTTACAACTTATCTTGTCAGTAACCTAAAGTCTATGCATGAAAACACTAGCAAATCCTGGATGGTTCATGAATGGATGTCTTGTTGCTGTGGGCTGGACTCACTTAAGGAATTATATGATTTTATGTTGAGGTCCCATGCTTTATACCATACATTGTATCATTCATAACTGCTGTTTTGTTCGAGATTTTAAACCCATTTTCTGCCAAGTTAAGATTTTATTCACAAATGACTGTCAGGAAAGAATATTTCTGGGCATTCATGAAATGGATCTCATGTTGCTATTGGTTGGAACTGCTTGAGGAATTATATGATTTTATGTAAATGAATGTATCATGCTCTAGTTGATGGAAATCAAAACTTAGTAACTCTCTAAAATAGATTTTTGTTATTATTGGTAGTCAGACTGAGATAAACCCTTTTTGTTTTTGTTTGCAGAGATCATGACACTGCAGAGCAAATTTGAGGATGATAAAAAACGTCTGCAGCAGATGAGAGCTGCCAGGAAATTTAGGCCCTATTAACCAATGTTTTAGCATAGTACAAGGTTCACAGTAGTTTTAATGGGGATCTGGGGTAATTATGAAGTCTTGAAGTTCAATTATCCTATAGCTCTCAAAATTTTTTTAAAAAAAGGTTCATTTATCGTTCCAATTTTGCGAAAGTATTTGTACATTAATGTAGGTAATGGTTATTTTATTTCAAGTTACATGACTTTGCAGTGGTGGGAATGCGACCCTTTACTTCGACTGCATTCTGGTTTTTTGGCAACATTGTTTTAAGTTTCACAATGTTTATTTAGATTATTATTTACATGCAAATTCAATATGCTAAAACTTTGAACAAACCAGTTATCTACTGTGCTTCTTGATTCATTTTCTTCACTTGAATTTGTTTGTTTTCAGTTTAACTTTTGTCTGGTAGAGATGATTATGATGTAAAGGAAGATTATATTGTTATAATTTTAGACTTTCTTGATGTTACAATTATGAAAAAAAGGGGTGTTTTATGTTTGGAGGTCCGTGAATTCTTCGGTTTTTTCAAGATGCTCGAAAAAGGATAGATAAAAAAGATGAATAATTATTATGCAGTGCCACCATACATATGACTTATGTACAGTACCTCTATAATCACTAAAAATATTTAAAAAGTCCACATAACTACGTTCATCGAAATTTTATTTCTTATTCATAAACTTGCATGAAAATAAATAAAAAATAAAATAAAATAAAATATATATATATATATATATATATACTTTTTCCTTGTCTATTTCATACAAACGTAAGTCTCTTCTATTATTCTTTATAATCTTTTTAATGTCATTTTAATGTCAATTATAAATGTACATTAAAGTGTGCATTTTTTCTTTGTTGAAATCGCGAGAAATATATATCTTAATACAAAAACCACAATAAGTGTAATGTTTTATTTAGCAAAATGAAAACAAGACGATGGGTGAAAAAAATGATAGAATTCATTAGTATTTTATTTTATTTATCTTTTTTTTATCCATTTATTTCTGCACCAGAGAATAGTTAAAATTGAAGCATAGTTTAAAATTATTGTCAATCAAACTCTTAGGCATTTACAGCATAGAAGGTGATATTGATAGGCAATTTCATTATTGCCCCTCACTTCTGCATTCTCTGTATCCAATTCATTTAATAAATCAATGTTAATATTCAACTAAACGGGTATAATAAGAAATTTAACATTAAAATTTAGAATTACACAATTAAGACGAGTATATAAATAAATATTCCGCTAAATTATTCTGTCTGTTTCCTTTCTAACCTTACTATCAGCATCAGTTTAGACAGCATACACAAAAATTGCATCAAAATCAAGTGAAGATACCAAGCCAAACCAGATAATCCACAAAACTTGGGAGAATGAGCCAAGAAGGAAACAATGAGAAACAAAAGCAAAAAAAAAAGAGTACAAAGAAACTTTCGCCAATATTCAAGTAGATTCACGGTGATTGCACCCAGAAGTAGCTTATCCAACTCGTAACCGGTTTGCTTGAAAACTTGGCGAGTGTGTTTTATAAAGCACCATCTGATGGCAGTGTGCTCTGAATATTTGAAGGCATAAGTATGTTGAATCCATCTGCTGCTGTAGAAACAATCATTCCAGGAATCTGTGCGTGCCAATGTAATTCCTTCAGGTCTTTCTGTCCCTGTTTTAATTCAAGGCAAAATAAACATGAACAGTTAATCCGAGAGTTTATTCTATCATTCAGATAAACAGAGGAGAGCATTTGGACTTACCTGGTGAATGAATAATAGTTGGGGAGGTAGATCTTCAGGAGCATTAACAAGTTCTTTTGTTTTAGCTTTAAATTCAGCTTCCTCTTCTTCATCCTTTTCTAATGAAAGGTCCCATATTCTGTGTGAAATATAATAAAACTCTTAAATCCCACATCATAATAAAATAGCAAAAAAAAGAGCAGGATGGTGCCATGAAGCTCACACGTGTGGGTTCTGGGGTAAGGGTCAAACCCAAAGGAAAAAAAACAACTAAGCATTTTACCACCAAGTGGGTTCCGTGTCAGGTATTACACGTGTGAAGATATTTATTATTTACCACTAAATCTCTCTGAATAGTATTAAAAGTTGTACTTACGTAAGCTGATTATCAGCAGATGAAACAGCCAATGAAGAGGCTTCATGTGGACTCCACTCAATGGATGTGATTGGGTGCTTGTGGTATTCAAAATGTGCTACCACAGAATCTCCTTCCTGCCCATAAATTAATGCTCTTTTCATGTCAGCTTTAATAACAACCAAAAGTAAATCAATCAAGCTGAAACAAATCAAACATCGTGAAAGTTACTTTCTAAACATAGTCCCATAATATTTCTTCACCATAATGCATCTACAATCCTTCATTGAGATGTTTGATGTGATAATAATGAAATGAAAGGCAAAAGATGGATGTGATAATGAAACAAGGGAAAAGAAAGTCAAATGACAGCTTTAAATCTAATGATGTAATATGCCCACTGGAACACAAGGAAGCTGGAGATAACATAACATGAAACACCATCGACATAAGAGAACATCACATGCACACAGTAACCTTCCTGTTATAAATGAGGCATGTTTAACATCTTTTTAAACATTATGATGGCTACCTATACCTTGAGAAGTCTGAGATCACGAATAGAAATAGTCCCATCATCACTCCCCGAGGCCAACATACAACTAGCCAACCTGCTCAGTACAATATAAAGTATTGAAGAGCGATCTGGAATGGAAGTTGATGGAACACCATAGACTTAATGTACTAATTTATACCTGTTCCATGACATGACATTCACATCAGCATTATGTGCCTTAAAAGATGCAGCTGGTGACTTCCCCAAACGGATATCCCAAATAGCAATGTTTCCATCCACAGAACAAGAAGCAAAAACGTGAGGTTCTGTAGGGCTCCACTGCAGGGATTAATTGAACATTACAGCTCTCACATTTATAAAAAAGATAAACTAGTAATGTTAGAGTGTAGTCACAAATATATTATACTAAAACTACAAGAGCAACTATTCCTTTGCATAATAGTACTCGTACTTGCAGGTCTTCAACACTAGCACTATGTCCAGTAAATGGAGCATTATCAACATTCCATGCTCCAGCAGATGTAGGCTCCCAGAGATAAATGCTATTATCGCAATCCCCTTAAAAATAAAGATCATTGTCAAGCTTCATATATCTGTGATTACAAAATATGAAGACAGAAAAAAAAATATAGATAAACTGAAAAATGTAGAACTAAAGATTACCAGATACAAGCCTTCCAGGAACAAGAAGACTCCAGTCTATAGCATAACCTTCGTCTTTGTGTTTAAATTTATACAAAGGGTCCTGATTAAAAACTGCTGCAACTCCCTGAACACCTTCTGTTTCGGTCTCAGCTAGAGCATTTAGATGAGATTTTAGGTCCCAGACCTACAAATTGTTCTCAAGTATCAAACTATATACTAAAAAGAAGGTGTGGCTTGGAACGATACTTAAATTTTCTGATTACAAGAGAAGACAGAAAATACACTCCACAGTGTTTAACCATAGCTGCTGCTAATAATTTAAGAATTTCAGAAATTTAAATATGCTACAAACAATACTTAGAACCAGTAACCAGTAGTAAACTATACCTGGAGCTAGAATATCATGTATTACAACCCAAATTATAGTCACAAAAGTGCAACAAATAATTAAACAAACTTAAGACCTTATTTGAAATATATATATATATATATAGATAGATAGATAGATAGATAGATATGTGTGTGTGAAGAAAAGCAAAAGTTTTATGATTCCATTCGTTTCAAATTTAAGGTGTGTAAAAGCATAATAATAACTAACACACTAAAGGCTAGCAACAATAATGTAATTAAATATTTTCCAAACCATTTTTTGAACACTTCGATCTCACATTATGACCTAATCCTAGAGGTCTGCCCTCCAATGTAAGAAGATATTTGATCAATTTAAAAGATTACAAGATTATTTTTTTCAAATTTTGATGTTATCTCGCATTCCTATATCGTGTCAAATGTAATGTCAAAACTCAATAAAATGACTTGGTCTATTCTTACACCATAACAGAATCTAACTTCATAACTACCAAGCTCAAAGTTTCTAGAGAATCTATGGACAGTGATCTACAAATTTTTAATTAGCCAAATAAGTATAATCTGTCATTAATCCCTTTATAATACTCTATTTACCAAACTAAATCCGACGTGATTATATTAGTCCCAACTTCAATTGAGAATTTTAGGTTTTGCAAACTCGGTAAGTTATCTTGCTCTTCACTTGTACTATCAATTATAAAAAAAAGCAGCATTAAAAATGTTGTACAACAGAAGATAATCATTTTTTAACACTCCCATCAAGCTGGAGCATATAATTGTATGCAACAAGCATGAAACATACAAACTAAATTTGAGATCCTCTCAAGGATTTAGTCAAAATATCCAAAAGTTGATCACTAGAATTGATAAATTCAATACTAATCTCCTTGGATAGCAACTTTTCTCAAATAAGATGACAATCAATCTCAATAAACTTAGTTCTTGAGTGAAAGCAATGTTTAGGGCAGTTTGATTAGCACAATATAACATCAATTGTTGAACTTCACAACAAATTTCAACTCTTCAAGTTGCTTGATCCCCACAACTTTACATGTAACTAAAGCATAGCTCAATATTTCGCTTCTACACTCCTTGGTCAACAACATTTTGTTTATTGCTTCTCCAAGAAATAAGATTTCCACCAATGGATACACAATACCAAATAGCAGAGAATTTGTCTATAGGACAACCTGCCCAATCAACATTACAATACCCAAAAACCTAACTATTTCCCTTATCCTCGTGCATATAACAACCCTAGTCTAGAGCCTTTTGATATACCTAAGAATATGTATAACAGTGTTCTAGTGATCAATGCAAAGATCGTACATGAATTGGCTAACAACTCCAATGGCAAAAGAAAGATCAAGTCTTGTATTTGAGGGGTAAACCAGTTTCCGTACCCATCCATACATCTCAGAAAACTTAAAACAGAATTTATAGTGAAATGCAACTTTGAATATGCATTCAAAACCATAAAAGACTAGGACTTAAGATGCTAATCAATGTTAGCCCTAGCCACAAGTGACCTCATGAACATTTAGCGTTACACTGTCTTTATTAAAACAAAGTCAGTATGACTATGAAACAATACTTTTCCACTATATTCCAGGTTTACTTTCATTTATTTTATCACATAACATAATGAACATTGCCAAATCACATGAATTTGCCCTAATTTTTAATTCCAAAAACACAAGGAATTATATTCTTGAAATTTATGACAAATTAGAAAACCAACTGAAGGGTTTAAAAGTGTCACCTGTACATGACCAGTATCAGCCCAAGCTGCACATATATGGGGATTTTGTGGCATGGAGCGTATACGGTTGATACATCCTTGGTGTGCAACCTTCCGTAACTGCAGTTATCAAAAGCATGAAAGAGTTAGAATAATCAAATTTAAAGCAGTCAACAAGTGAAACAATAAGTACTAAAATGAAGAGAAATATACCTGCAAAATGGGACCCTTAGCAGCATCTTCATCTTCATCCTCACTATCATCATCACTGTCACTATCCTCACCATCCATTCCAGAGTCATCAGTTTCAACTTTAGACACTAGTTCCCGTCTCTTTCCAGAAATATTTGATACTTTAAAAATTCCAATAGAATTCCAAGAAGGTTTCTCTGCCTGTGGCTCGTGCATTGCCATAACATGAGTTTCTTAATCAAAAGACAAAGGAAGCAAAGCAAGTGGACCACATAACAACTAGCTGCTACGTGTAACTCTTCTTGAAATAATTACCAGTTATAATAAAGAAGGAAAAAAATTGTTTTCAAAACTCAAAAGTCCTTTAAAGGGAAATTCTCTCATATCCACACAGCCTAATATATGCTACCCCATGTGATATTGCTCATGAATAGTAACCACCTTCAATTTGATTAATGAAACAACACTGACCTGAGTCCCTGCCATGAAATAGACTGTGTGTGGGAATTCTGTTCGAACCAAGCCCAAAGAGTCATGTAGAATATCAAAGCTGTCAAAAGTCCCAAAACATATGTATAAGTAGAAACTTACTTACTAATGACAACCAAAAATAGCAGAAGATTACCGATACTAAGCAGAAAGTAAAGCAAATGCCTAATAAAGTCGGCCAATATTCTCAACTGAATTGCAATGTCAATGCAAAAAGAACTATACATAACTTATGATTTTATAATTATTAAAAACAACAATACAAGCAAAAGCAAACAGGTTAGTTTATAAAAAAAAAACTAAAGTTTTTTCTTCACTTCTGATTCAAACAGAAAAACGAACACACAACTGACTGAACAAAAAAATAAAAAGCCAGGAGAGAGACCTCAAACAGGGCCATCCAATGTGAAAGGCATGAAGAGAATTGTACGCAGAAGGATCACACTGAAGCTCTTCACCTTCCTCTAACTTATCCACCCCAGGTTGCCACACCTTCACTGGAATTTGTGGAGCCAAAGATGAAGAAGGTCCACCCTCTTTCTTTGAGCCCTGATTTTTTTCCAAAAAATTTAAACCAAAAATCAATGAAAATTGCAACAAAAAGATCATAGTGATGTGAGAATAATAAAAATTAAGTATTGAATAGAGCAGGAGATTTTACCTTGTTCTTGGCTTTCTTACGATGTTTTATGCCGCGAGTCATATTCGTTTAGGTAGGAATTGAGAAGACTGACAGAAGATGAATAAGTCAATAAAAGAATTACATAAGATCTTATTATGCCAAATTCTACAATCATAATTCACGAAGCACTCAACAATTGTTTATAACTAAATAAAGGGATAATAATCAAAGTTTTGTATTGAGGACACAAAAGCCAGAGTAGAATTAGAGTAAAGAGTACAGAATAGAGTAAACACATGGTGAAGTCAAACCGGAAGGTGAAAAGGGGACAAAATACACTCGCTAACAAAAGAACTTGTATACTCTTGTACTGCTTACACCTCATGAAAACATGAATTTGGTGTTTTCAACTTTATTTGATAATAGTAGAATGGTAAAGGAAAAATCAGAGTACTCAGTGCTATTGGATAAACAGGTGAAAGCTCGTCTAGAAATCAGAAAAATCAGCTAACTTCATTAAATCAGATTTTCCTTAAGGAAATACACAGAGCATAGATATACCACAAAAGACATTATTAAGAACTTAATTCTTTTGTGTACTGATTACATTTTTAAGCTTTAGGAGCAAAACAAAATTAGGTTCTTCTTTGTCTATGATAGTTCATACAATAAGTCATATGAAAACTGGAACAGATATGGCACAATTGAAAACAGCATTACTTAAACATTAAAAAAGTATTACTTAAGCACTAAAAAAAGTTAATATAGGTTGGTGTTAGTTCAGACTTGCGTTTACAGATGCTACGTAACGTAGCTATAGCCATTTACCTAACCAAATTTTTATGTACTTCCAAGTTCCAATCATTTAAATCGGCAAAAAATTCAACAACAATGAACATTTAAATATAATTATCTTACTAATATGGTGTTTTACGTAGGAGTCACTTGGTTTTGAGTAGTACTGAAGCGGCGAGCTTCGATGTTGGAACTGATAGTTCTGGCGGCGGCAGCGGTTCTCGTCGCTGCGTAGCTCACCGGCGTTCCTCACAGCGTCCCGGCGCTTCTGACGGTGTTGCGGTGGCGCGGCGGCACGGTGATGCTTCTAGAGGCGTCGTGGTACATGCAGTGTCAGTCACCACCCTCTTCTCTCACTCTCACGTTCCCAATTTTACTTTAAGGTTTCTCAGATGTCCAATTTTACTTTTAGGTTTTTTTGGGCTGCTGATCGCATGGCCCAATTAGAAAAAGGCTGCTACAATTAAATGAGGGTGTTTCATCCTGCACCTCTACACTTTTCTTTCTGCACCTCTACACTTTTCTTTCTTCACCCCTACATTCTTGAAAAATACCGAAATTACCTTTTACCGTTTTAAGTGTTTCCGGAATAGTAGTTCCATAAACAAAAGATATTTTCGGAATAAAAAAAATCATTATGGAACATTTTTTTGGACACATTTTTTTTATTTTTGGATTTATAAGTCCGAAATTCATAAAACATATTTCGAAAAAAGACATTCCGAAAATATTTCAGAAAGAACAATTCAGAAGTCAATTTTAGAGGGGTAAAACAGTCTTTTGTGAAAGTGAGGGGTGCAGGAAGAAATTTGTGGAGGTGCAGGAAGAAATTGCCATTAAATGACTGCTTCTTTCCCATCTCCACTACTTACTATGTCATCCCATAAATTTTTATATTCCAAAAGTATCCTTCGTAATTTATATTTTGGAATATATAATTTGTTCAGCTTAATTAGTATGTAATAATGTATTTTTTTAAATGCGTAATTATTTATATGATTATTATACATTTTATTGGATCAGATTAGAATTTTAGAACATAATTAAAAATATATTACATAATATTTAATTTTTTTTAATCTTTTACCAGAGTTAATGAATCCGATTATATCAATCGATTTCTAATAATGGAATGCTAATTCTAACTGAATGTTAAGACGTCCATAATCAATAAGTCTATTTTTTTCAGACTTAATTAGCTTTCAGATAACCTAATATGAAAATCTTTACCAGATTTATGTTACTGAATTCTTCTGATCTTAGTTTTGTAACAACATGAAGTAATGTTTATATATCTTTTATTGCATGAAAACTTCTGCATTCTCTGTATCCAATCCAACTTCTGCAATCGAGAAGGAATCTAACATAGGAGTACAGTATAGTATAGAATAGTAGGCAATACATACATAATATAAATCATAGTATGATATCACACTGACACACACTGTTGTTGATATGAGCATGTCATGTCACAACTTCGATTCACCTCAATCAATTACAGCATCAACTCAAGCACTGTTTCTTCTTCACCAACAACCTCGACAACACTATAAACCTTTCAATTTCATGGCTTTTGAGTGTGCATCAAGTTTCAAACATTGCATGCATGCATGCTTCTCAGCTTTTCTCTGATTCTTCATCACACCACTTTTTATTCATATACATTCACACTGCCAAAATACGTCACCAACCAAATCTCTGTGTAATCACTCATTTATACACATCCCCAAAGAAAAAAATCTTTATTTTTTCATTACAAGGAAAATAGAAACCAAGATTATTTATATCTTTTCAATTATATTTGTTGGAGATCCTCCATCGACTAGAGATTAGAGACTTTCATAATGTATAAATGGGTGCAAACCTCACCTCATTGAGTCGGTTTTATGGGGTTGAGTTAGGCTTAAAACTCACTTCTTAACATGGTATCAGAGCTATTTCGAGTCTATCTTAGCAAATATTTGTTGGGTTTAGCAGGCCATCCACTACCGGAGCGTTATCAGACCACCCATAACATATATCTCCACGCACGAGTTGGTAACCTCGACGTGAGAGAGGTTTGTTAGAGATCCTACATCGACTTTCATAATATATAAATGGGTGCAAACCTCACCTCATTGAGCCGGTTTTATGAGGTTGAGTTAGGCTTAAAATTCACTTCTTAACAATATTTTCAAAATTAAAAAAAAAAAAAAAAACATTTCCGTCAAATTGAAATCAAATTGAATTTGGTGCAAGAAAATTTCTTGGACATGCAAGTGGTGGAAAGATCATTGGCGTGTGTGGCAGCATTGGAAACAGATTTGCAATGGTCCAAAAACATTTGAAATAATATCTACTACCACTGCAGAGTTATAAGGGTAGCTTAGCCTTCACAACCACACTAATTAATGAAGTTACCAAAACCATTAGAGTGGGAGTAAAACTCCAATTAGTTATGCTTAATTTGGATTTTATGATAAAAGAATAGAGAGTGATGGATTTTATAGAAAATAACCTAATCATGATCTAAATTGTACAAAAAGAAGACTCGCCAAATAAAGTAGTAGAGTGGATGAAAGTGACATTACATAATACTGTGGGCAACTACCCAGTCAGAAGAGTAAAAGGAAGAAGGGATTTTAGTTGGAGATTGAGGAGGAGCAACTACATTAACCAAGTTCTTCATACCAATTAATAATCATAGTTTTAATATTAGCTACTTACCAAATCTGCATTACTTCATTCATCACTTGTAAATCTATTTCAGTCCCTATCAAGTACTTATTGTATTTATCGTTTTAAATCATATATATATTAAAGATAAAAAAAAATCTCATAATATATAATTGGAGGCAAACTTCACATTTTGAACGGATTTTATAAGGTTGAGTTACACTTAAAGTTAATTTCTTAATATGTCATCAAAGTCATTTAAAATTTATCTAACGATAGTTTATTGACTCACCAAATCACCTACTATTGTGTCACTTGCTATCGGACTACCTATAAATATATAGTGTCACGCACGAGTTTGAAGGTTTTGACATAATGGGTGTGTTGGAAATCTCATATCAACTAAAAATCAAGATATTTCATAGTATATAAGTGATTACAAATCACATCTTATAAACTTATTTTATAGGACTGGGTTAAACTTAAAAGTTTGTTTCTTAATATTTATCACTATTTAGTTTACCTATCTTAATATTTATCATTATTTACTTTACCTACCTTAATATTTATCATTATTTAGTCTACCTACCTTAAGTTAATTAGTGAAATATAATATCAATAAATAAAAAGGTGTAAAGTAATTAAAATAAAATTCTAAACAATATATAAAAAAGTTTAAGTAATTTTGTTATGATTCAATGATTGTTGGATGGTGATATATCACTTTGATGTAGTGTGAACGTTTATATTAGATAAGTGCGATGTTGATAAATGTTTCTAATGCTTTGTTTGCATTCGAGTTCACTCGGATTGAAAAGCGATCAAAATGTGCATTTGTATATGTTCATTTGCGATGAGAGAAAGAAAATGATTTGCAGAAAAGTAGTAAAGACAATATTTAATCTACAGCGAAGAAAAGCAAAGAAACCAATTTTTTTTTACATAATATTACGAGAAAGGCAAAATTACCCTTCACCTTTTATACATATAAAATAACAATATATATATATATTATAATAAACAATAAAAAAATATAAATTACATACTTAATAATAATTAAAATAAATTTATTAAATAATAATATTAACAATAATAAAAAATTTATTTTATTTTTATTTAATACTTAATAACAATAGTAATATTAAAAAAATAAAAATCTTCTTATAATCATCCTATCCCTCACAAACTTCAATAAACTTTCCTTACAAATCCATTATAATATATCATAATCCAAACAACCTCATTTTCTTTACACTTTCTTCTCAAATCACTCTAAATCCACTATCTAAAATCCTCTCCTCAATCCAAACACAACCTAAGTGAGTTAAGATATAAATTATTACTATTTTTTGACAAGTAATTTTTTAAATTCATAATTGGGTTTTAAAATGATTTCAAATGAGTTAGGTTTTGATGTCACTTCACTAAAAAAAAGTTTGTTCAAAATATGTAACAAGTTTTATATTTTGTTGAAAAACTTATCTTACATGTACACCTCAACTTCTAAACTAATGTACGGAAAATATAGAGAAATTATATAAAGGAGAATAAAAACAATAACAATGACTAATTTCTCAAATGTTATGATTAATTAAAATGTTTAAAAAAACTTCAAAGTATAAATAAAAACATAACAAGGTTTTAGATATATTTATATTAAATGTGATTTATTTTTATTTAGATATTTATAATAGTATGAATTTCTCCTGGGAAATTGGAAAACTGTGAAAGAAGGATATGACGGTTGTAAAACTCCATCTATTCTACATATGGTAATTTTACTATTTACAGTCTATAACTTTTAGTGTTTGTAACTAAGTTGAAAGTGTATTAAGATTAAGATGTTTAGTTTTTTCCTTTAAATGATTATGGAATTTATTCTAAATTTAATGTGATGGAATTTAAATGGTTACACACTCACATATTTATTATTTTTATATAGGTTCAACAACTTTCTTATTTCACAACTTAGATTCACAACTTAGAATTACACTTAAATTTTCAATAATATTCCTACATCGTACTTGTATGAGTTGATAATCAAAACGAATTATAGACTTTGAAATCACTAACAGACATTTTGACAGTAATTATCAGAGGAATTTCACAACAATGAGACTTGAGTCAAACCTATGTAAGGGATTAACAACATGACGATGGTATTGGAATCATAATCAAATTGGATTCTATCAATTATTCAATGTTAAAATATCACACGAAAAATTTGTTATTTTAAAAAACTTGTATAATTTTATTAAGAAACAGGTGTTAAACTAACAAAAATAAATTTGAAAAAGATAAATAAAAAAAACTATTTTCATTATTACACAACAGATAAATCAAATTTGTTTATCATTATGTATGAGATGAGACTTTAGCTCATGAATTATAAAAGATATTAAGAGTCTAAAAATTTCTTAAACAATACATTTCATATTGTTGAAATGCAACCATGATTCCTTATTTTCATAATATGGTAAATCATTTGACTTTTTTTTTAAAAAAAATGTTAAAAAAAATGGAAGGTTAAGTAGTGATATCTTAATTATTAAATTAAGAAATAAAATTTGTGAGTGTCCATATTTTATCTTTTTTCTTATAATTGGGTTTAGGTTTCTTAGAAGATACGAAAAGATTACTTGTAGAATATCTAGTTCCACCTATATAATATCTAACAACACCTATAAGAGGTTACCATTTCATTGAATTGCAATTACAATTTCAACTAACCAAAAACACTTGTCAATCACTTTTATGGTGCTTAACTGCACATATTCTAATGATGAATGGAATAAAATATTAAAAAAAATAATCCTATTATTTTATTTCATTAAATGCAATTCAACTCCTTTCTAATTTAAATATCTCAGCATTTGAACCTATAGAGTAGGCTGTTTAGATGTCAATTTTCTTAATAATATATTACTGTCAATTAATATTTTAATTGAAAGTTTAAAAAATACCTTATTTGTTTTTAAACTTAAACATAAAATAATTATGGTGTTTATGATTGCAGTTTGATATAATTACTTAAAGATACAAAGTTTATTTTTTTATTTTAAAATTTTTTTAATAATTTTTTTATAATATTATCTTGTACGGATCGATACTGTATGAGTCAGACACTCGGTCTTAGTGACTGACCGTCCGTGTTAAAATACACTTTAAAATACTTAATAAATTACTCGTAATAAACTTTCTAGTTATCGTTGTTGTTATTTATTAAGTTTATTGAAATAGGTTGACACGTCAATCATCGAAATCAATTGACTTGTTCGTCGATAGATAATATTTTTAAAACGTTTTCTATTTTTACAATTTATAATTATATGATATTGTAATATTTTGCCTTATTAATGTATTTACATTAAACTATTTATTTAAAATCTCACACTGTGCTTATCTTTACAAGTTTATCCATAATATTCATTAAGAATTTAATTAGAATGTGCTAATAATATAAATTTATTTTTACAGTATGTACCCATCATGTATTGTCGTTTATGATAAATATGCTAACTTTGTAACAACTACTTTGAAGATTACAATAGTGTAAATTTCCCATTGAAAATTAAACTCTTAATTTCAATAATAAATTCTAATTATTTTCTAACATATCTAAATCTTTAGAAATTAACCTCTTATTCATCTAATATAATCAGAATTATGAATTAAACTCATTTAAAATTAGATTATGTAAGTGTGTATTAAGAATATAATGGATTTAACAGATGACAAGGACACTCTTTAACAGTACTTTATGGATTTGGTTTTAGATTAGAGTGATGAGACCCTAAAGTTGTGTATTGAATAAACTGCATAATTGGGTGCATAATAAAACTGGTGTGTCTATGATTGAGTACCAAATGGAGTACAAACTCATGCGTTGGCATCTTTCTGGTTTTGTTTGTTTGTTTATAGATGCGGCAATAGCTATGTTATTCTGCATAATTTTATTATTTTTTCTGCATAATTTTACAATTCTTCTGCATAATTTATTCACTCTATCTTTGGACTCGGTAGTTGATTTTACATTTAAAAGTGGTTAACCACTTTGAAGTTTCAATTCATGCCGGCTTTTAGCTCACAACACTCTCTGCACGTCCCTTCATTGCCCTCACCACAAAGTCACCTTTTGGTTTCCAAAGTCTCACTCTTTTTTGCTTCACTTCAAACAAAAACCAGAAGCATATCCCCTTTTAGCCATCCCTCTGATCCCCTTTTGTCCACTTTGGACCACTCACAAAAGTTGCAAACTCAACATCTTTCTACCTTTATTAATAATTCAAACCCCTCTTTATGGCATTCTTTTTCATTTCACTCTTGGATGCTTCTTTTATTGCATTCCTTGTTAGGTTTGAATCAATCAAATTCACCCCTCTGCTACCCTTAGGCGCCATTTAAATCCTCTGCTGTACCTTTTTTTTTCTCTTATCAAACCCCATTTGCATTTTCTTTTTCTTTTCTCGTTTGAGGCTTCAAGTTCCATACTTTGAAGGTTTTCAAGGAAATGGCAGTTGATCTTTGCTCAGAAAACTGTGGAATTTCTTCCTCTTCTGTGAGTCCAAGAATCTCATTCTCACATGACTTTTCCCAATCTGATGTCATTCCTGTTGAGCAGCTCCCCTTTAGATCAAACTCTTCTGGTCTGAACTCCACCATTGATTTTGATTTTTGTGTGAGTGAAAGCTTTGAGCTTGAGTCATCTTCAGCTGATGAGCTTTTCTCACATGGGAGGATCCTTCCCACTGAGGTCAAGAAAAAGAATGTCCCTTTAAAGCAAACGGGGCAATCACTACCACAGAACAACACTCCATTGCCTCCTCCTTATGCTGCTCCACCTAACATTCTCTCTACTCTTAAAAACTCAAAGAAAGAGAACCCCAAAGAAGGCAAGTGTTTGAATGATGAAGTGTATGAGAAGCAAAGTTCTAAGTCCTTTTGGATCTTCAAGAGAAGTAGCAGTTGTGGAAATGGACATAGAAGGAGCTTTTGTCCTTTGCCACTTCTATCTAGAAGCAATTCAACTGGGTCATCAACACCAAGTGTTAAAAGGAATCCACTTTCAAAGGAGGGTGTTAATGTTAGGCCAAATTCACAGAAACATTCTTCCACAAGGTTGCCAAATGGCTATTATCAAAAGCCTCCATTGAATTACAAGAGTCATGGATCCTATGGTAGCAGTGTTAGAGTAAACCCTGTGCTGAATGTTCCTCCTGCAAACCTATTTGGTTTGGCTTCAATCTTCTCCAGCAATAGAGACAAGAGCAAGAGGCAGCTTTAGTGGGGTCTATCTTCTTTTTCCATGTACTTCTTAGGTTTACCAATTACTATGTGAACTAGAAAAATTAGGTATAGGTAAAATTTTGAAAGGTGAATGGTTTGCATCATGAAGACAAAGTGGTACAAAGAGATGCGTGTGAAGGTGATGGACAAGAATGATATAATGCAAGCACATGTTTTGGGGCACAAAATGACAGGTAACTGTTGTTTTCATGGCTGTCCCTTGCCTGTTGTTGTTCCTCTACTTTTGTTCTTTGGACTATGTGTAAATACATTGACTTTCATTTTAGTATCTCTTCTTCCTCTGTTACTCTGCATCTCTCTTACTCTACATCAATAAGAGTCTAAATGGAAAATACTAATCATGCATACATTGCCTGTATGATTCATGTTAGATTTTATAAAATTTATGTTAAGAAAGTAAATCTTTGATTGATCTAATGATGATGCTATCTTAATAAACAATCTCAATCTATCATCTTAACATCTTTGTAATTGATTCTAATCATGAAATTGATTTTAACTATATTATCTCAACGTAATTGATTCTAATAATGTTATCTCAATTAACTTAATATGGTAATTAATTCTAATAATACTATTTCAACCTATCTCATGTATGTAGGAAAGTAAATCTAAGTTGTTTGGATATGCACTGATTGATCTAATGATGTTGTTATATTAATAAACGTGCTCGTAATTGATTCTAACGATGTTAACGTAATTGAGTTGACGTGGTAATTGATTCTAATTACACTATTTCAAAGTGATTCTAATGATGTTATCTTATTTTAGTAAATATGATGATTGATTCTAATAATACAATTTCAATGTGATTTTAATGATGTTATCTCAGGTTTATGTATTAATTTATTCTAATGATACTATTGCAAAGGTAAAAATATGAACATTAAGTTTCTTCCTAATCAAAATCAATAATTTTTTCAAATGTTTACTCAAATAAACACAGGGGTTTGTAAGAAGAGGTTGACGTGTTTGTGTTGTGCATTGAGTTGTTGTTGTTGCATGGATTCATTTTGAATAATAATGCTTTCTGACTCATTTTGATAGTTCCTTCTACACGCAGAAGTAAAGTACTTTGTTCGCATAAGAATAGCAGTTTAACAGAGCAGATCATTGCACACCACACCACATTAATTTGGTGCTCTGTAAAGCTGTTTTGGTCTGCTTCTGCATAAGTTGGTCAAGAATTATGATTCTCTCAAGCTACCACTTCTGTTAATACAAAAATTCTGAGTATTTCACAATTTAAAGAAATCACATAAATCATTGATTATGCTTAATCAAGATGCGATCATTTTGTGATGTTCCAATTTCACATAAACTTGTGGCTTGCAAAGTTGCACTTCACTACTACAATAAAATCATTAAATAGAAATTAATTTTAAAAATAAAAAATAATTAAACATTATACTAACTAAAATAGATATTATTTTAAAAACCTAAAAAATTATTAGTATCTAAAATAGTTTCTATTTTATATTAGTTTAAAAATTATAAATTGATTTCAATTTAGTAATTTTTTTAGTGATAATTAATGTATTGTAATTTTTATAATCTATGGTGACATAATTTAATTGCACTTTAAATATCTCATTGTGATATTAGAAAGAGAGAAAAATATTATTAAGTTATGTTAATTTATATGTTAAATATCCATCACTAAATAATCCCTACCAATACAATTCATTAAATATCGCATCATTATTTACAAAATTTATTAAATATTTGAGAAAAGGCTTACAAAAGAATAAAAAAGACATAGTGATCGTGTTTGAGAAATCTAATTGGCATAACTAAATTCTAAATAAGAACATTTGCACAAATATAATATGTAAGATATTACAAATATAATAAATATATAATAAATGTAAACAATTTTAAGTTGTTAAAATAAATAAATAAAATTATAAAAAGTAAGACTAAATTATATATATACCTATATTAATTAATAAACTTTAAATTTAATTTAATTTTAAATTAATTTATTAAATGATGAAGTTTGTATTCATTTATATACTATTATATAAAATATTTTTTTTTAATGATGTTCAATCTTCAAAAACATATCTAATTGTAAAATTGATTTAAAATGTATATAAAAAAGTAAAGAAGAAAGTCTAGGGTTGGAAATTGTACAAGTATGTGAATTCTCCATTGTAGAAGTAGAAAGTGTGGGGGGTAAGTAAATTTTAGCATGGAGGCTAGGTCTAAGGTGTAGCACCATTCCCATAGCTTAAACTTTAGTGCTTATGAAAAGATCATTCCCTATTGGATTCTTTTTTGGGGTGGTTCAAATAAGTCAAATTGAACTTCAATTCCCAACAAATCAAGGGATTACTTCATCTACAAAAAAGTACTAACTTGAACTTGAAGGAACCAACTAAACAAACATTCTTCAAAAGAAATCTTCAACTTTGGATTTTGAGGCAAAAAAAAATAGTTAAAAAGAAAATTGATGTTCAGAGCAATGAAATGTAAAATAGTAATGAACTAATTTTTTTGAAGATATTGATTTTATGAAGAAATGAGAAAAAAAAAAAGTTAACCCTAAGGAGAGGTATTGTAAGTGTAATTGAGTAAATTTTGATTCATTTTGTTGAGGGAGAAGTGGGAAAAGGTAAGAAAACCCTTGACACATAGACACATAGTTGTTGACAAAAGTTGAAAGATGAATGCATTGGAAATGGAATAAGCAACCATGAAAATGGAGAAAGAGAAAAGATGTTAATGGCCATCATTTTTATCCTTTGTTTGCAAGGACAATTTGCATGACCTACATCTCCACTACTCAAACCATGTGCTTTCAATCAACTACCTACATTCTTTTTCTCTTACAACTCACTTCATATCACCATACTTCATCAAACAAACCCATCACCTACTCTTTTAAAACAACCTTCCTTTTTCTTCTATCCATACTTAAATTTACTTAAATATAGTAATCATATATTGAAAATTATGCATCATATTATAACTAGTTAAAAGTAATTTTTGTTTGAAATAGATAATTTTAAAATTATATTGTCCAAATTATAGTTGTAAATTAGTGCTTTTTTTAGTGTGTAGTTATTAAAGTAATTTTTTTTTTCAACATAACATTATAAAAAAAATTATTAAATAAAAATTAATTTTAGAGACAGAAAATAATTAGTTGGCATATTGACTAAATGAAATAATATTTTAGAGACTAGTTATTAGTTTCTAAATTAGTTTTTATTATTGATAAATAGTTTTTAAATTAGTATCTAATTAGCTACCAGGATTTTTCGGCCAAATTTAGAATCTAAATAATTGGTAGTTAAAACTTTGGTAGCTAATTAGATACCAACTTAAAAATTATTTATAAATAATAAAAACTAATTTAGAAACCATAATTTTTGTATTCTTTAAAATAGTATCTAATTTAATCGTAATTAATTATTTTTAGTTTTTAAAATTGATTTTTATTTAATAATTTGTTAGTAGTGTAGCTTCACGTTTTCTTTATTTAGTTTTTTTAGTAGAGTATGAAAAATATAAAATTAAATTAACATTATTTGAAAAGAAAATTAATAAAAAATTAGATGATTTATTTTAATATAAAGATAGTTAATTTGAGTCCTAAGTTTAATAATAAATACTATTGATTTGATTACACGCCAACAACCGATGAATGATGTAAGATGTTGAGATGAAGAATGCAATGACAAAACATAGACGGTGGAAATCACATCTTACATAAAGACCTCTTTCAAAAAAACTTTTTAGATAGAGAATTTTTAAATAATTTCAAAATTATTTTTAAATTATAAAATGAAGAAATTAAAGTATCTCTAACTTATTTTTTTATTTTGCTTTACTTACAGTTTTCTTCGATTGTTAACCTTTTTCTATTTTTACATATAAAAACCTGTTTCTTATGCTTTTATAAAATATATTCAAAAGTAAAGAAAACAATGAAATGTATTTTAAGTGTGTATATTAATCTGATATTTGAAGTTTCAAATATGAAAAATGATTTATTTTTCAAAAAATCATAATCAATTTTCAATTAAAAATAAATCATAAATTCAGGCTTAACTTAATTTAACATCAAACTCTAAAAAAAAAAATCATCTCTATTGTTTTACATTTTATACAAAGTTCTAACATTCTCAGTTAACCAAAAACTACATATATAAATCATCATGTACAAATATATAATTAAGGATTTACACTTTTAATATTTAAAAAATATAAACTTGATACATATTTACATTTATCCAAAAGCAATGTAAATTAAAATAGAACTTAGTTATATTCTCTTTCAGGTTTAGTTTTTATATTTGCACCGTTACGCTACATTTTGAATTCAAATAAAACAAATTTACTTTATTTTTTTTGTATTTTTTTGTACTGTAATATATATTAAGAGAATTTCTTTTTGTGAATTTATTCTTTTTTTGTAAAATTTAATAAATATAAATGTCATTAATTTTATAACATATAAATTTATTTAGATATAATATTTTCTAATGTATTATTAGGTTAAATAAGTTTTCTAATTTCAATATTTGGTCTTTTTTCTATCTTATTTTAATGTTTTTAAAGTTTTCAATTCAGATCATACTTTAGATAAAATAAGTTAATCTTTTATTAGATTTATATTAACAAATGACACTAAATTGATAACTTTAAAAATATTGAAATTACATATTGAGACCGAAAAATCTATTTAAATTTATTATTATTTTAAAATGAACTACAAAATTTATATGATAAATTAAAATACACACACACACATATATATATATATATATATATATATATATATATATATATATATATATATATAACAGTTTGTATGTACGTGGAAGAAAATACAATAAGATGGTATTCAACGTTTTTAAATGAAACTTTTTTGTTTTTCTGTACCTTGGACTGGTGTGATTTTATAGTCCAAAACTTTAATGACTTTAAAATCATGTAAGTCAAAATATTGGAAAAAGTTATTTAATATGAAGCATTTTATAGCATATAATTAGATTAAGTTTAAAATAAATAAAAAACTCAAAGGTTAATATATATATATTTTCTTATTTTACAGTTTAGTTTCTTACAAAATGCTCTAAAATATTTCTCCTAGATCAAATTATTATTATTATGCTCTAAGCAAAAGATGTTCATATAAATCTTTTATTATATTAATTTTTTTTATTAATAAAAAAATCCATTTATATAGTATCGGGTGCAAGATATTTTTTTTATAAAAGTTTTCATGTTAGACATCACTATGCAACTTGACATCTAAGTTAGACTGACACCTCAAGTAACAACAATCATCTGCCATGAAAAAAATATTATTAATAAAAAAATACAGAAAAATCATTTATTGTTGAGAAGACAAAGATGTGTAATTTTAAGTTACACGTTTCAATGTTTTTGCATGTGCATATATTAATTTTTCTGTATAAACCATATATATTCTTTATCAAAGCAATGTTGATGGAATTATCTTTAACAACAAAAAACCCCTTTTAAAAATATTTAGTATGCTTATATATTCAGAATTTAAATAGGAGAATATTAATAAGAGATTGAAAATGCTTTTTTTTTAAGTACATCAATTAACTAATATAAAATTTATATACTATAAAATATTTTTTTTAATATAACAATATCCTGAAATGGTGGTAGAAAATGGAATAATAATATCTGAAATTATTGAAATGATTATACAGTCATAAAAGTAGAAACAAAAATAGTTTTTGAGTAAGTATATGAGTAACAAAAAATAGTGTTTGATAGTAGAATATTGGTTGAAAGAAATAAGAAGAAGACATGGTTGCAGAATGAGAAACAATGTGTGTATGTATCTTCTTCAATCCAATTTTTGATGCAAACAGGTCATAAAGTCTTGTCACCCAAGTTGAAGACCAACACCATGTGATATCTTATTCATATGTTAGTACAACAGACACAGTACTACACCTCTTCTGTCTCCATATTACTCAGAATCTAAGCATGAATGTCAAGTTAATAACGATTATAACAGCCACCACTCACAAAAACTAACTCATATTCTCAATCAATAACTACTCTTAGTTTCATTCATCAGAATTAGATGACATGACGTTTGATAAGAACATCTTTAAATACAAAAAAAATAATATATATATATGGGGGGAATCGGTTGGGTCCATATGACATCTGGAGACCCAACATCCGGTTAAGGTCGACCAACATGACTAAAATCATTATACCTAAACAAAAGATTAACAAGACTTATCAGTGGTCAAACATCAGATAATACATTCTTAATCATGACCTAAAATCCTAATAAGGCTGAATAACAGAAGACCCATGATAGGCACAAATTTCAAAAATTATGTATGTCATCATCATTCAGTACTAAAATCATCGAGTGTCAAACATCGAAATCTCACTTGAATGTCGGATTTTTTTTACAGATACCATCTGAGCTTGAAGTTTACGAAGACGAGGAGTAGAAAAGTGAAAGGAGAACAGGAAGACAATTTCAAGAAGAAAGAGAAAAATGTAGACCGACTGATCGAGAATGAAGACAATCGATCTATTGATTTCAACTCTGATCGAAAACATAGAAAAGAAAAAATAATGAAAAACTTTTGAAGGAAAAAAATTAAACTCTTCTGTTATTTCTTTATCATGGCTGGTATATAAAATGGGAGTTATACATGTCTAAATTGTGTTTTTTACCTAATTCAAAAATTAAAAGAAAGATTTACATAAATTGTAATATCCAGAACTAAGCTTTTTTAAATATGATATAAAAACTTCTTTCAATCTCAATTGAGAAATTTCAAATTGTTCAAATCACTCGCTTGCATTATCTATATGTTATATGTGTAAACAGAATATCAATGGAGCATAAAAGATTATGCTATATGAGCATAATGCAATAGGTAAGACCTTAATTGGGTCTTTTAAAGCAATAAGCACAATAAAATTAGCGAGAGAAATTGTAGATTTTTTTATAAATAGATAAATAAGGAAAACAATTTATGAAAATATAATACATTTTTTAATAAATGAGTTGAAAATATAACTATCCATAAAAAATGACAAATGGGTTAAATAAGTTTTATAAAAGAAGATATAAAAAATGTTTTCTTTTAAAAAAATATCACTTAACAAATCCTTAATAAATTAATGAACTAATCATTTTAAAGTAACTTAAAATTTATGGAAGTCATTACAAATCTCTTTTGTGTTCTTATATAAAGGAAATTTTTACTATAAAGTGTACAAATGTTCTCAGTCCATCTTTCATCTTTACTATTAGTAAACAAATGAATAATATATTGCATGTCATTTTTTTTCATTTCTTTTAGTTATTCTTACTATATGATTGTAATTATTTTTTTATATGTTTAAATCCTAATCATATTTTATTTGATACTATTTGAAATTCGAGATTGAAATAAGTGTAATCAATTTTGTTTGGATGGGAAACTAAGAAAAATAAAGAACTAAAAAACGTTTGAATCAAAGAAAATAAATAAATAAAAAATAAATTAGAAATTTTATAAGTGTAAGAGATTAATGTGATAAAATAAAAAATTTGGAAGCTATTATTGCATGAAAGAGTTTGAAATATTTACTTTTCTCCGAAAGCTATATTTGCTTTAATGATACTACGCTTTTCTATATCTTTTAGTGGTTGACCTACATAGATACGGTGAACTAGATTTGTAACATGACTTATATGAAACATTATTTATAATATATTCTTATTAAAAAAATCTACTTATATATATAAATATTTATATGAAAATAACTTCAACAAATTTTTCTTTGAATAGACTTTAATTAGATTTTTCTTTTTTAAAATTTAAAAATTCATGACAATTATATTCTTAAAAAGTATTTTAGTGAGTTAAGGAAAAAAAAAAATATACAAATTGATAATTTTTTTTTATCAACAAGACAAACAAAATAAGTGTGAACCTCTTATGCAATCGAAAAAGAAAAATTTGACCTCCTAATAATAATAAAATTGTGCAAAAACATCATTTAATAAATTTTATACAAATCAAAGGATCAATACACTAGTCAGAATATAAGGTAATTTACTATCAGATCAAACATTCAACCGAATAAGAATAAACATTCTGAAATATCAATGACAATATTTTAAAAAAATATATATAAACTGTTGATAATCTTAACTAGTAAAAGATGTTTGGTCTATGGGGTGTTGTAATTGGATTATGGATTGAAACAAAATCTAATGTGAATCTATTGTAGATTTGTGTACAGTCTAAATCTAACATCGTAAAAGATAAATGGTGGAATCCAATTAGTATATAAGAACAGTGGTAAGAACAACGATGATATGATTGGTCACTCCATAGAACTTCACTTTCACGCACGCTTCTTGTGACCACACTACTTTATTCACTACCACACACAATATTTACCTCTGTTACTGTTTTGCCCTTCTTTCAACATGGCTCCACCAAAACTCACGTGTCCTTTCTCCATCTTTCTTTCTTTTTCATCTCAACCTTTTACTTCATAATAGTTACTTCTACAAAACATAAATAGTCATCGTTACTCATAAAAATTTATATGTGCTCAAATTTTTTTTATTTTAAATATGTAATAATCATATATGTTATATGTTAGGAGACTCAAACACCCTACTAAAAGGTATATTCGTGTGAAACGAATGTATCAGATACATATATCATTTCAAACATCGATACTTGTACGATACTAGTAAGATATTAGTAGGATTCTTAATAATTATAACACAATTTAAAAAAATATATATATTAATTTTTAAAAAATTTAAGTTTATTGTATAATTTTTTATTATGATTGTAAAAATAAAAAATAAATACTTTTGAACCAGTCATGAAAAAATATATTTTTTAAAAAAAAAATTGAAATATACTTTTGTACATAAATCTTTATTATTAATTTATATAATTCATAATTATATAATATTTAGATTTGTGTCCTACATCTTGAATCTGTATCATACATCTTAAAAATTATATGTATCTCTGAGTTCGAGTCTGTATAGTTGTATGCTATGTAGCACAGACACTGACACGGATACGCACACGAAGTATGTATAATATTTAAAATGTAGGACACAGAGACACAAATCTATATATTATATAATTATAAATTATATAAATTGACAATAAAGATTTATGTGCACAAGTATGTTTCAGATTATTTTTTGGAGTAAAAAGATGTTTTTCACGACGAATTTAAAATAATTTGTTTCTTTTTTTATAATCATAATAAATATTTATAAAATAAGTTTGAGCTTTTAAAAGATGAATGTATTTTTTTAAAAATTATGTTAGAACCATACTGAAATTTTCAGAATCCAACAAATATTTTTTGAATTGGACACTTCACGGATATATGTATAGGTTTTATATGTAATATAGAAAATATGTGATGACAGGTAAGAGGGCGAGTGCAATGAGGGCGCGTGAAGGAGAGGCATGAAAAGGGATGAATTGACGCCCCAATAGCGCAGAATAGCAGAAAGACGTAGACCCAACGTTACCCAACAAACCAAACCTCTGTTCCCCGTTTGTTGTCCCGATAATGCAAATATTAATATTTTTGGGTGTGTTGACCGATACTTGCATACGCATGGGTGCCCCAGTTGTCTCATTCGCCTTATCCTATGCACCCCTGACACACTCTCTTATCTCCACGCGCCTCACAGCCATAACAACAACAACCTTTCATTCACTACCTTTGCTTTGCAGTAGCATTGTTGCTGCTTCTGATTTAACGTTGCTATGTAGATTGTATTGTTGTTCCTGGAAGGGTATTTGCTTCTTCTTTTTTTCTTTTTCTGTGTGCCTTGTGACGGTGTCGTTTTTTGCACCAACAGTTGCTTTCTGCCTCAGTCTTCTCGTGGCTGTCACAGAGCTTGCGCAGAGTTGTTCCCATGTCTTTTGTGGATAACATTATTGTACCTTTGTTTCCATAAGTGAGAGTCAGTTTTTGCAACTGGGTACCTAAAGGGAAGAGAAAGCTGCTCTCTTTTTTTCCTCTTTTTTTGTTTTGCTTTCTTGGCTAGGGAATGTGAAGAACTTGTTTTGTCACCACTGAGAGAGACTTTGCTTAGAACTGAATGCGTTTTTTGGTTTTAACAATGTAGAGTAGAGAAGAACATACACACACACACCCTTTGCTGAGGAAGGTGGTTTTGATTTTTTGCTTCCATTAGAGTGTCGGTGGTTCCGGGGGAGTGTTGCAGAAATGAATGATTCCACGGTGAAGAATTTGGCTATCACGGAGAGGAAGGTGCAGCAGAAGCCTGGTGGTTGTGTTGGCATTTTCTTTCAGCTCATCGATTGGAAGAGGAAACTCTCCAAGAAGAAGCTCTTCTCCAAGAAGCTTCTTCCTCCTGGTCAGTTTCCTTTTAAATCTATGTTCATACAATGTAATGATACTATTCAGTATTATATGAATTTGGCCTGAAATGTCACACATACACATGAGAGATTGTTCTTGCTTTGTGGAGACTGATGTATGGTTTTGTTGTTGAGTGTTTATCAGCTCGTGCGAAAAAGTTCAAGGGGGATGAAAAGATGTCAAATTCCAAGATTCATTTGGTAAGATTTTATGCTTGAGTGATTGCATTGCATTGATTTTTTTTTTTTTTATATATTTTGTTTAGTGTTTAGAGCTTACTATTGTTTCGTTTGGGTATTGTGGCTATGTTTTATATGTAGATTGCTAACGAGAACAGTGGAGGTTTCCCAAGTGCTAATAAGAAAGGTGGAAATCATGGCTTCGACGTAGACCAGAAGAGTGAAATGCGAGTTCCGAGTCTAGTAGCCAGATTGATGGGTCTAGAATCTATTCCTACTGCTCAGCGAGATAAATCCAAGAAAGCCTTGTGTGCTGATGGGAAGAATGAGTCTTTGGGTGGTGATCATTGTGAGTTGGAAAGGCAAGGCATGGATTTGGAAGTGGGAGTTGTGAAGCATGATTCAAGACCTCAGAAGCTTCAGAAAACCGGGTCCTATGAGAGAAGGGCAGTGACTAGATTTGGAGCTGAGGCTTTCCAAATCAAGAGTGTATTATCGCGAGGAAGAAAGTATCATCACCATCATCATCATCCGAAGTTTGCTTCTTCTTTGAAGAGCCCGAGAATTCCTTCGGGAAAGAGTGCTTCTCGAAGCTCTAGGTTGATAGGAGCAGCTACTAAAATTTTGGAACCTGGACTGCAAAGCAGAAGTAGGGCCAAAGTTTCTCTAGCATACCCTGCTTCCATGTATCCTTCCAAGACTGGCATTGTGACAAATGATGTGCAAAATCAGTCTTGTTATGAAGCTGGCTCATGCAAGCAATTGATGGAGCAGAGCTCTTGTAAAAACTGTGGTAATTTGCTAGATGTTGTTGACTGCAAGCTTGAGGTTGGAGGACAGCCATTGGATCATCCACCCGTTGTTTCAGATGTGATCACAGCTACTTCTATGGTATCATCAGAGAAGAAGGGAAAGTCATTCAGTTCCCTTGGACATGAGAGAGATGTAGTTCTTCTCAGAAGTCAGGAAAAGCTCATATCTCTTGATTCTGAAGAGAAGGGGAAAAATAATGCACATATATCATGGAGTGAACCCACTGTTAGAAGAATGTCAATGCCCCGTGATTGTCTACCTAAATGGAATTCATCTTGCCAATCATCAAGGACCCTTGAGGATGATCCAACTTCTTTTCCCTCAAAACACAAAACTCAATCACAAGAGCAGATGATAAGCAGTGAAAGATATTCATCTGGATCTACAATGAGCGATATGCAAGTAAAAAGGGTATCATCATCTACGAGTACAATGAATGGGGCTAAAGACTTTGTATCTATGAATAGAAGTCTTAGTGGTCGAACAAGAACAAGATCACCTACCAAAGCTGATAGTTCTAAATTTGACTTAGAGAGAAAACCGTATAATCGACAGCATAATTCTTTGTCACACGTAAGAACATTAGAGAGAAAAAGAAGGATCCCAAATGCCACTCAACTAGAAGGCACAGGTTCTGTTTATTCAGTTGGTGCAAAACAGAGAAATCTCCACTCTAATGGATTGTGTGGCAAAAGGAGGGACTCCAATGCTTCCTCCTTGAACAATTCTATCGGAAAAAATAAGCAAGTTGCTCAAGGAGAAAGAGTTATTAAGGTTAATGACAACAAGATCAATGGTGTAGTGTCATTTACATTTAATTCCCCCCTGAAGCAAAAGTTAGGAATAACTGTTGAGAGGGAAGAGACAAGCAGTGACAATGAGAGTATTAAAAGGCCCAAACCCTTGAGAGTTGATGCTTTAGGTGCCTTTCTAGAACAAAAATTGAAGGAATTAACCTCTCAAAGAGACGAAGAATTAGCTACAGGTTTTCCTCCTAAAAAATCAAGTGCCATGATTCTTCAAGAACTCATATCTGCATTAAGTTCAGAGCATTTGATCTGTCATGATGGCCATCATGTGTTTAATGATAATGTCGGTTTGCATGTAAGTCTTCTCTGTTTATATTGTCTCACTGCTTCAAAATTTATATTGTCTTGTCATTTTGCTTTTGTTATCAATTATCTGTCGATAATATCTCATTGCAAAATTTGTAGTCAATGTTATCCACAGACTTGAGTCTGAGCAAGAAAATGTATTTGGATGGACTCCAGCTTGAAATGCGTCTCTCTATATTATTTTGCTTTTGTTTACGAGTATTCTGCATTTGTGGCTATTTATCTGTCAGTATAAATGACAGACTGCAGCAATGGGGGAGGGGGTGTCACATTTATTTTATACTTGCATCAAATGATCGTCTGGTATCTTACTATATTGTTTATTATCATTGTTTAGACTTCGTCCTGTTCTATTAAAAGGATTTTTAGTCCAACGGATCTTGTTTTTGACATCAAGCAATCATATTTCTAGAAAAGGTACATGTTCCGGTGATCGGTGTCAGAGTAGGTTATCTCAAGACATTCTGTCCGTAATCTGGTTGTATTTTACACCCCATGCATGTTAAATCCATTGATGAGCGTGTTATGTTTACCAATCTAACTTTCAAATATTGTAGTACAATAAACTGCAAATATTAGACCAATTACCAGTCTAAATTGCTTATCATTTTTGTTGTTTTATTCGTTTTACCATATCAAAAGATAAACGCTGATACTACAGTAGGGTGGTACCACTTTGTGGCGTGCGTAAAAGGAGCATGGTTTTTGTAGTATAGTGAAGCATACTAATGGATGCTATCAGCTGTACCTAATAAAATGTACTTTTGCTGATATCAGCTGTACTAAACTTTGTGCTGTAATTCTCATATTCTTTTGGTCCATTGTATTAAGTTCTACTGTGATTGGTGGAAAATTGGAATTCTGACACGATCTTTCCTTTCTTTTATTTTCAGTATGGGGAAAAACAAGAAAGGTTATTAGGAACCTCTTGCAATGGTAATCATCTCAGTCCTGGATCTGTTTTGGAAGCTTCCTTTTCTTCCAGTAGTCTGGATGAAAGCTCAGGTGAACTGTAGTTTAAATAAACGTGATTTATGTCAAAAAATAACTGATGAGTATATAAGTTTATTTAATTCCTGTTCTTTGGGCCAAGTTTCTCATGTTGATTTGATGTGTGTGGTCTTTGATTTAATTCCAGGGCATGGTTTTCACCCTGACTCAATGAATCACTCTTGTTATGGTCAACTAGAACATGACACTGAACTTTCAGATTCTGCAACATCCTTTACCAAAGGGAGGATAGTTGAGATACTGAGTGATCTTGTCAGCCAAATTCCCAAGGCATTGGAAAGTTTGCACACTTTTGGGTCAGAATTAACAATAAGCAAGCTGAACCATATGAAGGATATTCTCTTGCATGCTGAATTGGTGCTTGGAATTACAACTGATCGCAGACAGGATGAAGGGCCACAACTTATAATTCATCGGTTTCTCGTTGATGATCTCGAGAGTATGACGAGTGATGCTACGTGGAACGATGTGGGGTGTGAGGATTCAAAACAGAGAAAGGAAGTAAAGGGTTTTCTCCTTGATTGTGTTGTGGAATATCTAGAATCAAACTGCAGTCTTTATTTTAATTCTGGATTCAGGACATGGACAAAGTTACCTTTATGCATGAGAGCTGAGATGTTGGCTAAAGAGGTGAAGAGGGAGATCAATAAGTGGTTATCTATGGTTGGGATGGTACCTGATGAAATAATAGAATGGGAAATGAGTCACTCCTTGGGGAAATGGTTAGACTTTGATATTGAAGCATTTGAGTCTGGTGTTGATATAGATGGGGATATACTTCAAATTTTGGTCGATGAAGTTGTTGAAGATCTTGTGGGCTGCACTCAAAATTCCATTAGCTGATCATGCAACATCTCAGTGAGATGTAATCTAACAAGGCCTATTTTTGTACAAATGGGATTATGGTGTTTCTAATGGAGGCTTTTTTTGGGCTCTCTGAATTAGTGGACAAAATAATGTCCAGTGACCAAGTTTTTATTTTTTCCAGTTATATATGGCTGTGATTTGCGTAAATTAGCCACTAAATTATTATTCAATGCCTTGATAGTCAAACCAAATATTAGTTAATAATGATGCCTTTTATGACAATAAGACATTAGTGGTTGAAGTGAATTGGACAAGGAGTGTGTTTGAATCTTACTTGCAATCTATTTAAGTTTGCCCTCTTATATAATAAAGACTATCATATGAAATTTGCTTATTCAATATCCTTCACTGTTTTTAACATATTCAATCAATCTTCAAGTCACTTGATGAAATTTACAATTTTTATACAATTTGCAAGTACCAGATAAGAATTCAGTAAGAGTTGATTAAACAGTTTGTTTATGAATGCTTCATTTTTGGTAGTGATATAATAAACACTTGAATATCATATGAAATTTGCTTATTCAATATCCTTCACTGTTTTTAACACATTCAATCAAATCTTCAAGTCACTTGATGAAATTTACAACAAGTACCAAATAAGGATTCAATAAGAGTTGATTAAACAGTTTATGAATGCTCCATTTCTGGTAGTCTGATAAACAGTTTATAGCCAAATTATTCAGTAAGCGATGATTTGGAAGATGTAGCCTATTTTGATGAAAGAAAAACTCTTTTATAATCCAAAACACAAGAAGCAAAACCCTTAAACAGGGGAATTTAAAACTATTATTCTCTCTATAATAGTGTCATGGTGATGAACAGTTGGATACTCACAAATCATAATGTATCCCAAAACCAATTTAAAAAAAAAATGCAAACTGAAACTTACAAAAAGAATGAAAGTAAGAAATGAGCAGTGAAGAAATATATCACCAAACCTACAAAAAAAGAATCAAGAAAAAAATCAAAGATTCAATCAAGGAAGCTCATTGCACTGCAGTTTCCACACTCCTCAAACATGCTGTCTGTATCCTAAAAGAGTCTTTCTTGTGATCATCCTGCTACTCCTTCCTCCACCTCTACTCTCACCATTGATGGCATTAGCAGTAGCAGAAGACAAACTCTTGAGTTCATCAATGCTGGCATAGCTCTTCCTCGGCATGAGAACCCCACCACCCCTTTTCTTCTCCCCTGCATTCGCTGACTTACTCCCTCTTGCACTCGACAAAACACCACACGAACTCTTCAAAGGAGGTGTCAACTCCATCAAAGTAGGTAACATGTTGCTATTCACCGGCTTCCTATTCTCCTTCCTCAAAGCAGCAGAAAAGTCAGGAACAGACTGTGCCACAAGAGAAGACCCTTTTCTACCAGAAACCACCCCACCTTGAAACTTCACCTGCTTCTTCCTTGGTGGGGTCAAAACCTTTGCTTCCACCCCCACTTCCACACCCTCTTCCTCTTCTTCATATTCTTGCTGTCTCATGTACTTCATGCGAAGCTTTTTCTCCCTCAGCTCAGCGTATGCTTGGTATCTTGGCCCTCTCTCCAACTCCATCATGAGGAAGCCTTGCATTTGCGCAGAGGTGAGACTCATGAGAGTGATGGTGTCAACTGTGGGGTTTGTGAGTTTCTGCAGAGAGACGTTGAAAAGCTCTGATTTTGCCATGTTGTGTTGTTGATTCGTTAAGAGGGTCATTTCCTTTTTGTTGCTCTTATCGAACTTTTCAGTGCTTTGTTAGAGTAAAATATTTGAGTTCACAACGGTCTAATAAATCTAACTCCAACGTTCTAAATAAGCTGGGTCCCACATCTTGGAGAATACAAGGTTCTTTTTTTATTACTATTAATTGCCACAATAAACGTTTTTGTTGGAAATAGGAAATATTTATTTATATTAAAAATATAAAAATGATTAAACATTTATTACTTAGACAATTAGGAAATTTTATTTATTTATTTATTTAATAATCCACTTTTTGGTATATAAAAAACCCGTGCTCTGTACGGAAAGTGGATAAATCAACATACAACAAAAAGTTAAAAAAAGGTAGAGGGTACAAAAAGAATTTACTGTTTGATGAATTATTGATAAAATCAATAATGTTTCACCAATTTTTGTCCGACAAAATTAATAATAATAATAATAACAACAACTGCTGGAAAAAGATATTATCAGCAAAAAAATGAATGTGTCTCCAACAACTTTAACAGTTTCATCAATGATACTGAAATGTGTTAAAGGTAGTGAGAATTAGCTGTTAATTGAAATTTACTAAAAGTAATAAAATAATAAATAAAACTTACTAACATAAAACACTAACAATATTAAAAATTGATGTTTAATTATATGTTGTAAAAGTGAGGCGATCAAGGTATTAAGTTAGTATTAAAACATGTGAATCATTATTAATCGAATATTTTTATTTACTAAAAAAATATTACTTAAAAACTAATTTTAGAGAAAAAAATTATTAATTTCTATATTAACTAAATTAGATATTATTTTAAAAATTAAAAAAAATTGTTAATATCTAAATTGGTTTCTATTATTGGTATCTAATTAACTATGTAAGTTTTAACTACTAATTATTTAAATTATAAAATTTATATCTAAAACCTTAATATACCAATTTAAAAATTATTTATTAATAATAGAAATTAATTTAGATATTTATAATTTTTTTAGTCTTTAAAATAGTATTTAATTTTATTAATATATCTATTAATTATTTTTTGTCTTTAAAATTAATTTCTGTTTCATAATTTTATTGTAGTAATTACATTAAATATAAATTTATTTTTTACATTTACACTCATTTTGTTAAAATTGACAATAGATATGGTTTCATCCTCCATTATGTTAATAGCAATTTATTGAGTCTCAGCCCACGAACCTCATTTGATTTAAGACGACTACAAATTAGATAATAAAAAAGTACTTTTTAAAACTATATTCAGAATTAGATTATCCAAAATATTTTTAGATTTGAAAATATTTTATAATTATATCCTGAATTATAATTCGAAACTGTAAAATCTGAAAGAAACTTTTGGTGATTTTTATAAGTTTGTGAGGTATATAATTGCTATCTGCTAACATACACATCAGATTAATCTAAGCCTAAATTTGCTCCTCCATTGGAGTGAATTTACACTTTATGGTACTTGTACTTTTGCCCTAAATTGAATCTATTGACATGCTGGTCAAAGCCTTTGAGCACAACGGTTCTTACAGCTACAACTCCTTGCTCCAATGAAGCATCAATCTGTCATTTGAAAAAGGAATTCCTAATCAAATCTCAAATTAGACAAAAAAAAATGCACATTATTTGTAGCATAAAATAGTGACACAAAAATCAACTTCCACTTCCTTTCATACATTTTCTAGTTATGTAATTATCATAAGTTATAAAACAGTATTTGACAGACTTATCAGTATAAAGTGCAGTGCAATTATAATTGTGGTATCCTGTATCGGGTCAAGTAGTTTTTAGATGCTAATAGGAATAAAGTCGATACAAAAACTATCTTAAATAATAATAAAATTCAATATAGTAATCTCATTATTTTCCCTTCATATTATTATAATAGCTGTAATAACAGAAATTGGCCTTAAACCAGAAATTAACATTTAATATTGAAAAAGATTGAAACCAGTATGGATACAAAAGGTAGATAGAACATGTAAAGCATAAAAATGACACATATGATTGGAAAAAGTCAGAACAACTCTGTTGGAAACCACTATTTCTAGCTAAATTTAATATTGAAAAAGATGAATACAGGACCGGATATAGAAGGGTAGAGAGAACAGACAAAGCATAAAAAGGACACATATGATCGAAAAAAAGGCAAAACAACTCGGTTGGAAACCACTGTTTCTAGCTAAATTGAATGATCTAGTTGGGAGACATCCTTCTTGACTAGAACAATAAAAGAATTGATTGCTCTTCTAAAATCAAGTTCCAGTCAAAATAAATTATAAGACATAACACGCCATTCTAGAGTATTATGCAAATAGTATAAGCACAAAAGGTGTATGCTATCACAAAAAGAACTAAACCAATTCACACTTGGTAGAAGACTAGATGTAACCTGCATTCGTTCCGCAGAACTGAACTTTTGTAGAAGAAATGCTCTCAAGTCCATGGTTCCAGGAGGATTTCCAATTCCTACAAAGACAAATTTGAAATACAATACTGCTGAGACAACTGAAGAAACATTGTCAACTTATACGGTGACCGAGGCAAGGAACTAACCGACTGCAAGTCGAGGAAAAGCACTGCAACCATCCAAATGGCCCATCACATTTTTCAATCTGTTGCAATGCAAAACCAGCTATGTCAGTTCCCAAATACATTTCCTTAAAACAAAAATGGTTTCTATTAGGATGATGTTCTTGGTCTGTTATCTATGAAAACATCCAACTCATATGAGATAATTACATCAGATCTTCACCATGAAACAGTATTGAAGTACAAGTTTTCCATGTTTACAGTGATAAGATTCAAAATAATTATTTAAAGAAAATGGAGAATTGATGTTAGAACATAACAAGTGTCAATCAGTTAGAATTCAAACAAAAGAATTCTACTTTAGAGTATACACAAAATGTGATAAAGCTGTGCTCACAAACCACCTCCTCAGTAAGAAATTTCAATGACCTTATGTGCCATCATTACTGCATCCACTGTAATCTTAATTTTTGATATTTCAATTTCTATCTTATGTCAAGAAGTTTATAGAAAGTCTCTATTCATAAAGAGTATTTGCTAAACTCATGATTCCAATTTCTGAAATCATGTTCTGTTCTGATATATAAAAAATCTTAAAATGAATAGAACAAGCATTACCCATTGTGATGCCCATGACCACCTTTTGGTTGAAGCCTTAAAACACCATTCGGCAGGCTTGTTTCATCATAAACCTACGTTAAATTTCCCAAAAACTTACGGCTATAAGAAAATTGCAAAACACATGAAAATTGTGGTTAACTGCTATTAAACAGAAGGTAAGAAATACATACTAGTAGAATATGGCGCAAGGGTACTTGATAATATGCAGCAAGTGGCCCAACCTTCAAGAATATTAGAAATAAGATAAAATTAGAAACAAAAAAGAAACACAAAAATCAACAGATCAAAGGCCATAATTTTTTAAGGAAATAGCTAATTGAATATCAACATGCCCAAATAAGAACTGAATCAGATAGTTGATCCACAATCAGTTTCAACAAGTATCTGTCTATTCTCAAGCTATCATGTGATGAAAACTAAAGTATGTGTGTGTCGTATAAAAAATCTATCCAATGTTTACGGTGAAAACTAACCGACTCCCCACTGAAATTCATGTATGTTTGAGGCTTTGCCAACAAAATTGGTACTTCTCCAATGGAACCTGTACAGATCACGGAAGAAAATACAAGTTAGTGTTAGAATTTCCATGAAATCTGTAACTAGGAGGGAAAGAACAAAAATAAAATCAATGCTTTGAGGATGATGCACCTATGCCAATCAAGGCCTTTGACTGTATTGTGTTCATCTTAATCCCTTCTGCTTGAGAGAGGCTATCAATTATTTCAAATCCAATCTAACAGAGGACAAACCATAAGATTCACTACAAATAGAAGTGTATTCAATTTCAAGCAATTTCACAAAGAACTGAATAAATTACATTGTGCCTAGTCCCATGGTATTTGTTTCCAGGATTACCCAAGCCAACAATGAGCCAAGGAGTATACTCCACTCTAGCTTCATTTCTTCTCTGTGATACCGAACAGCGCACAGAATGTCTTGTTTTAACAGAAGGTGTTTTCAAATAACGAGGATGACGAATGTTCCTGGGATAGCTTAAACAAATGCCTGGGGCAGATGTTGCATGCAACATTGATCTGTCCAAAAATGAAAAAGGGTATCTACAGTGAGTATGAAAAAACATCTCATCATATAATTGACAATAACAACTAGGGTGTCAGCAAACCCAACTTTCAGTAAAGCTACTTAGAACCTCAACATTATATACTTCTGTTTGGACCAATGTTGTCAAACTCGAGGAACTCATAAGAGATGCATACCCCAAAACGACATGAATGTAAATTAAAGATAATATAGACAAGATAAACAACTCATGATAAATCATAAATATTAAGATTATCAAGAAGTGGACTTTAAATCCATTTCAACCTTATAAAATCGATTTATAAGATAAGTTTTACATCCACTTTTACTATGAAATGTCCTAATTCCTAATGAAGGTAGGATCTCCAACACCTCCTCAAGACAACTCATGTGTAGTATTATATATTTATGGATGATCAAATAGCTGATAAACCTAACAAACACTCTTGTTAGGATAAGTTTTAAATATTTTGGTATCATATTAAGAAGTAAATTTTAAGTATGTAAAAAGAACTTATAGTATAATCTATAGTGGAATACATAACACCACTAGTTTCAGAAGTCATAAAGTAACTAATAAATTCATAATTGGTAAATACAAATTATGAACATGACAAAGCACTCCCAATCAAAACGGCAGCAAGAACAGAAGGAAAAACCCCTACAGTCGGTATCAGTGTCCGCGAAGAAAACCTATTATACAAAGTGGAGTCTTCCATAAAACGCTTTCTTAAGGTTTTCCAACAGAGCTAAAGTTTGAGACTGTACTACAACCAAAAGAAGATTACAAAATCATCATCACAAAATTAGGTGTATAGGGTGACCCATTAAGAAAAAATTGCTGAAAACAAATTATTGTATTTGCAATATGTGTCCGAATAAGTAGTAAGAAGACCATAAGTAATGAGCGAAACGGAAGAACAGAATTTGATGAAAAAAGAGGAGAAACTGAGGGAAATGAAAAAACTATGTAAAGAAATAAATGAGAAAGTGAACAGAGACAGTGCTCACCGGATAGATAGTGTAGCAGTTGCCACTGCAATTGCAACCAAAACAAAATCAGAAAACAAAACACAAACAATAGTTAGCGGATATCTTATGTTGTTCTTCTTCTCTCTTTCCCTTTCCTCTAATCCTACGCTCTGTGATAAACCCTCCTTCCCAGCCGTTGGATCTAGTTCCCAAATATCAAGTCCAAATCAAAGCCATCTCTTTTACATGAACAACCACTGTAATATGTGTAACAATAAACATTTACAAAAATTCAAATTCACCAATTTCTATATTATATAATTTTAAATTATATAAATTAATAATAAAAATTTATATATTAAATATATTTTAATTGTTTTTAATAATAATTTCTAAATTCATAATTAATAAATTGCATAATTACATAATTTGAAAATCGCTGATAGAACTGATGTTCTAAACGTACGTATTGTGTTTGATATAAAATTTACATTATATACTTAAAATCATAAAAAATAAATTTAAATATACAAATTTCTATATGTAAAAGATCAGGAAAATAGAGTATATCTATATTTATAAAATAATTATTATTATGTTTTACGGTTTTTATTATTATAGTGTTATTTTATTACTATTTTATATACATATGTAATTATTTACCGTGACAAGTCCTAAAATGCTATATAAATATTATTTAAACGTGATGCATTAGTATATGAGATGACCAAAATGTAGAGAGGAATTTAAATAAAAAAAAATAGGATATATGTATCAAGAAATTTGTGAACATATGAAATCCAAATGAAAATCCAGAAAAAGAGTTACATGCTATGTGTACACTTAACGTTGAATTGCTTCATGTTATAACTGTTAAAAATAGAAAGAAAAAAAAATACTAAAAAAATTGATGTATAACATGACCGAAGCGATTTAATGTAATTAATCAAATATATGGGTCTATAATTGGTTCAATTTACAAAGAAATTATTATGAAAGCTTTTTTTTTTGAGTTTGAATGTTATTATATATATAAATGTAAGTCGTTAATAATATAAAATGATTAAAAATATTGAAATTAATATTCTTAAAATCTAGATAAATAAATAAATAAAGTTAATGAAGGGCCTAGAAAGTTAAAGTTAGTGTATTTTCAAGCATAAGAGAGAGTAATATAAAGGTAAAAAAATTATGCGTGAAAGTCAACGCATGTTCTTAGAAACGTGATAAACGCTTAATAGAATTCCGTCAAAGAACGGTGCTATATTTCAGTGGATAGTTTTATGTCTCTTACTAGTTCTTCCTCCCAAATTGAGATCGATTATTCAAGATGGGATAAATTAATGAGTTTAAATATTAATCAATTATATAGAATAATTATTTATTGGAATAATACTCATGGATCTATTAACAAAAAGTATAAGCACTACTCTATGCAATTATTTGATTTATATGACAAACATTTTATTAGGTTGGAAATCTCATAGATATTTTATAATAAATTAATACAACCTGATTTTATAAGGTTGAATTAAGTTAAAGTTAAATCCTTGATATGATATTATAGTATTTTGAACCTATCATAATAAAAGTTTATTTAATTTTATCAAGTTATTCACTATTACTCATCACCATAATTTGATACATTTTTCTTTATAGATAACTGTTTACGAACTCAACGTTGGTCGAAATCTGTTCGAACTATAGTGATTCAATCTTCGAGAAATGAGGGATTATTCCTGCGATGACACTGCAAAGCTCAAGTGAGTAAGAAAACAAAATATAATGAGTATAGAAATATGAGTTGAGAGTACTTCCTTTATTGTGTATTAGATGATATTTTCTATAAAGCGTAATTTGGTATATATAAACCGAATTGTAACCTCACCACCTTTAGTCATGATTATGTCTTAATTGAGTGATTAAGACTAATTGATTGAAATCTCTTAATTTATGCTCTCTTATAATGTTAAATACATAAGTAAAAAAAATCATAAATGACCAACTATTAGGCTAAAACGCATTATCTAACAATAACCTTTTGTCTTTTTTTACTTAACTATTCACAAATAAAAATGTCTATAATAATATATTTGCAAAGTTAGAATTTTAAAGGTATAAATAATATGTACTAGTGAAAACGAAGACACGATTTCCCTTTCCTCTTTTACGCAATTCAAATAAAAATAATTTTTAACATTATATAAAATTTACATTGGTTACATCTCAGAATAAAAATGATGAAAAATGAATCCACCTCGTGATAACTCACAGGCTAAGATGCAAATCCAAACCGAACCCTCGTTCACCACCACCGTTCCCTCTGCCATTGCCGCCGTTGAAGCCACCGATCTCTGCCGGAGTATTGCGGTGGCCGCGGCCATCGGTGACGGAGGCACCGGCTGTGGCATAGACTCGTCTTCCAGGAGTCACAAAAGCGACTCCTGAGTCGCTTGACCATGCATGTGGTGCGCATAGCCACGGTAAAGGTGGCTGAGATTGCGGTGAGAAGGTTGACATGATGGTGTTGTGAACGTGCGAAGCGACAAAGCCGCGAGCGGCTTGCATTTGAGCGCGTTTCAAGAGCTGTCTCTCTTTCTTGTGCGCGTTTTGGTGCCCTCCAAGTGCTTGTGAATTTGCGAATTCCCTGAAGCAGTACTGACACTCGTATTTTCTTGCCATGAAAGACTCAGAATCGGAAGCTGCTTGGTGATGCGTTTGATTTTCTGGGGACTTGTTAATGTTGATGCCAAAGAGCTTTAGGGTAGTGGATTTTGCAAGGTATTCAACTTCAGCCATGTGAGGGAAGTTAAGAAAAGTGATTAAGAAGATGATGATGCAGAAAAGTATGTGGTTAAGCACTAACTGTGGGCAGGGATATGTGTGTGAACTACAAAGTATGAGAGGCTTTTATAAAAGGGTTCAAGTTGATGCTTGAAGAAAGCAGAAACATTTGTTTAGAATAAAAAAGAAACAAGTGAGTGTTTGTTGGGAAAGTTTCAACAGATGAGATGAAAACCAAAGCAGCTTTACGTATACCATTTTTAGTATTTTATCATTTTTTGAAGTAGCTATTATATTAGGGTTGGGTTGTGGCCATAGTATAGACAAAAAAATGGGTGATGCTACACGCATCATATGATAAGTTTACACACTACACAAGTAATCCCAATTTTAATTCTTTTAGTAATCTCTGTTTTAATATGTTAAATAGTTTCATACTGAGGTTAATGTTAGTTTATATACATTTTTCTTTGTTTAATCCACGACACACATTATCATGGTTCAATTGAAGGTTTGATCTTGGATTATTTCAAAAGTTTCTTCAGTCTGTTTTTCTTTTTTCAGGTCGGTGTCTAGACTCTCCTGGTATGTATGTTTTCGATTAAAAACAAGTGGTTTGCTTTAAGTTGATCAGGTGTTTATTTTGTTGCTTGAGATGAGATGTCATTTTTGTTTTGTGGAACTGATTGTTTAGTGTTCAGGATGCATAATGATTGAACCATCCCTGAACTGACTTATATTTATTTATTTTTTCTTGTTGATAAAAAAAGTCAAATTGGGACAACATTTCGACTCTCAAAACAAACAATGCTCGACTTTTAATGATAAAGCTCAACCATCATTAAGGAAGATTGATCTTCATCATCAAAGACAAGAAACAATTTGTATTTTATATTTTTGGGCTACGAAATATAAAAATAAAAATAGCAGACCTCATTCCACCTATGCATTGTTAATAAATGTTAAACATTTCAAATGTATATAAACTAATCTTCCTGAGAAATAATTGATAGTAGACACGAGAGTCCTATCAGATAAAGAAAAAAACCTAACAAGTGAGAGTGGTTTAGGCAAATAAAACAAAAGGGTATCTAGGTTTTGGCTGTGAACCCTAGATACGTTATCAATCTAGCTCAAGCATATATATAATCACTACACTATGTGTTAGGCCACTTTTGGCATGGCTTGCAAAAACCAGGAAGATATTAGCTCAATATTAACAACTTCACATCATTGGTGCCATAATTAAGATCTAAAGTGATACTTTTCTTCTTTAATTAAGGTGTTATTGTAATATTCTGATGAAATTATTTGACATGTTATGAAAAAAGTAGTATCCAAAAGGGAAAAAAAAAGGAAAAAACATAGAGCAGATCAAGAATAGGTTAATTGGTGAGGAAGTCAAAGATAGAAAGAGATTATTGAAATGAATGATCCAAGTGGATTGACGTAAGGAAAATGGTAGGTATGTGAAGCATGTTTGCGTGATTGACGTTGAGTTAGTCATTAATTAGTGGGACAAAATCTGTAAGAATCTTACTAACTTCCATCACTTGGGTTCAATGTATTATGATGATTTCATCACTCCACATGTTACTACATTTCAATGGTTCAAAACAGACTCAAAATTCATCCATGATGCACGTGATTATTCCTATAAATTAATTGCTACATTTAAACTTAACATAACATCAGGCTAAGGGTTAGCTCTTTTAAGCAATTAACTCAAAATAACTTTTTTAGAAATAAAATAATATGTTATAACTTCTCGTTCCTTCTCTTGCTGTGTCTATAATGCATTCAATGATTTAATGTTATTAAAATGGTTCATCCTTGATCTTTCTGTTTTTTCTTTAGTTGATAGTGTTGAGGTAGTCAGTAGAGTGTTTCATTTTGATTATGATGAGTATAAGAAAATGTACTTTTTAAACTCTCTTATTCTTCTGTATAAGAGTTTGACCATCCCCTGAAGTGTGCTTATTTATTTTTATTACATTTTGCTGATAAAAAAAATCCTTTTGATGAAAATTGAATTTTCTTAGGATTAGATATGTTCTTCGTGTATACAATTTTTTTTTTTCATTTATGGTCCAAACTTTAGATGATATTGTGTTTGTAGTGTGGAAATAATTTTAATGAATCCTGCTCTATCAATTTATTGAAAGTAATTACATGAGACAATGACCAATCAAAACAACAATCAATTTCGAAAAAAATTAATAATCTTTGAAAAAAACTAGCAATCATTTTAAATACAGAAGAATTTATTTTAATCATTTTCATACTACAAATACATACATGAAAGATTTAAAATTTGGACCATTGACAAAAATACAGTATACGAATGAAAAACATATTTAACTCATTTATGATTAAGAATTACTTATAAAAATGGCTTTTTCAAATTTTTTTAAACTTTTGAACTTTAATTATGTTGAGAAGATTTCATTTCTAACCAAAAGAATTTAATGAGATAACATTTTCTGATTTATTGTATAAACATTCTGCATATTAATATTATTAGTCAGACTCAACTCACTTTCATTGTCGTACTTTAATAGTCAATAATGACAACAAATTAGCTAGCACAGTGTGAGCTTACCCTTCCCTCTAGACTTTGTTCAACCAAATATAAGTGCAGTCCCTTCATGATTCATTATATCATCAATATGTGTGTTTTTTCATCCAACCATTTACATTTTTATATAAATTGAACTCTCAAAACTATCTATGCAACTCAATTTCTGCATGCTTAAAAAAAAAAGGTTGAAACTGAAAAACCTATATCAGTAAGTTATAAGATCATCCAAAAGTTTATAGATTTATATTAAAGAAATAAGGGTGATTTTTTTATGAGGAAAAAAATAAATAAAATAAAAGTAAATACTTTAGGGGTGTCTCAACCCTTATACAAAAATTGATCAAAGGTCAATCTATTCAACATCTAACCAACAAAGATTTCGTCAAACTCTCACTACAAGCAAATCATGAAATAAAAACCAATTTTAGAGACAAAAAATAATTAGTTGTTATAGTGACTAAATTAGAAACCATTTTAGGGACTAAATAAATGTTTGGTTTCTAAATTAGTTTATATTATTGTTAAATGGTTTCTAAATTGGTATTTAATTAGCAATTAAGGTTTTGCTACCAAATTTAGAATATAAATAATCGGTAGTTAAAATCTTTGTATGTAGATACCAATTTAAAAACTATTTCACAACAATATTTTTAGTTTCTAAAATGGTCTCTAATTTAGTTACTATTGCAACTAATTATTTTGGTATCTAAATATTGGTTTCTATTTTATGATTTTCTGGTAGCGTCTATAAAAACAACACACAAAACATATTCTTTCAGAAGGTCCTAACATCCTTCCAACTGCATACGGAACAAATATACAACCAATATTGCATTGGTAAGCGAGATTTAGAGGCATATGAATAATTTTTTATTCAACTGAGGAGTGGTAGATTATTTTGAAGTCTTCTCTTTAACATAGGTTAAGGTTTAGTCCAAGATCTTGTCAAAGATATCTTCAACGAGTTTCTCATTATCTGATTGATGCCTATAAACCTAATACACCACTACAAGAAAATCATGGAATAAAAACCAATTTTTAGAGACCAAAATAATTAGTTGCAATAGTAACTAAATTAGAGACCATTTTAGAAACTAAAAGAAAAATTGGTTTCTAAATTAATTTCTATTATTGTTAAATAGTTTCTAAATTGGTATCTAATTAGCAACTAAGGTTTTAACTACCAATTATTTAATTTCTAAATTTGGTCTCTAAAACTTTGGTTGCTAATTAAATACCAATTTAGATACTATTTAACAATAATAGAAACTAATTTAGAAACCAATTTTTTTTTTAGTTTATAAAATAGTCTCTAATTTAATTACTATTGCAACTAATTATTTTGGTTTCTAAAAATTGGTTTCTATTTCATTATTTTCTTGTAGTGCACATGTACTCAATTAATAGTTGTTGAAAGGATGTCGGGATTGATCTTTAAATTTCTTAAGGTGTAAGTTTTATTTTGTCGAATGGTTGAATCACCCCTAAAATAGAACAAATTTATTATATATTTTATTACTAATAAAAATACATAATAGTCATAACAAAAAAGCAAACATATAAACTTCTCTTGCCAAAAGAGTGATAACCTATTTATATATTCACACTTGCATGGAATCACCAAACTTGTACCTATGCTCATAGAAATGCACCATGCCAATCAAACCACTCATTCTGCAGATGGTACAAGTTAAACCAGTTCATAAAAGTGGTTAACGAAGTTTTCATGTGAAAGACGGTTAGGTGGAGAAAGTACATTAGTGAAAAGCACATGGCAATGATGATTGTTAATTATGCATGAAAACTGAAGTGAAAAGAATAGGAAACAAAAATGGCCCTCTCTCTTTCAATCCATCTTAATGATTCATTATAGTTTATAATAGTTCCCACCAACTCAACTCATCATAAGGGCTCACTTGTTTCTAATTTTCTGAAACCAGTAATCATCAAAAGTTAACAGTAAGTGATGCTGATTAGAGGTTTTTGTAGGTGCCCACTTCTTCTTGCCCAGGAAATGAAACCCTAAACCTAAACCTAACTATTGATTATTAATTATTAATTGATTGAAGTTGATAGCTGTTAATTTGTCAATACAGTGTATTTATATACTACAAAATTTACACTGTAATACTTTGAAGTTTAACTTTATGATAAGCAGAAAATAAATTAATAATGCAATCACTATAGATCAATCTACAGTACTAATTAATGCTGATAAAAAAAAAACAGTACTAATCAATAATATATATCACATTATCACAAACAGACAATCTTTTTGGTGAAGTAAATTCATTTCTTATATAATGCAAACCCACGAGACAATCTTTTATTATTATTATTATTATTATTATTATTATTATTATTATTATATATATATATTTATATATATATATATATTATAATATCAAATTAATTATGGAATTTTTATACAAAAAGTAATTTATTAATTCAATCGTTATATTATAATTCCATATCATCATGATAGTTTATCACAAATTTTATTAAAGTTGAACAGTAATAAGGTGATGAAATTATTCATATTTAAGTATATTTTAAAAATTATAAGTTGATTTTAATATATTAAATAACTTTAGATTAATATAAAACTTGTATATATAAATTATCTGAATAGAACTTTTAAATTAATGTTTAATTTTGAAAAAGATTTTGATCTAGTTGAAAGATAATAAATTATGTAAATTAGTAAAAGTTTATCGGTATAATTTGATCTTATATATATATTCATAAAAATATAAAATGGAAATTAAAATGTGTTTTTAAAAAACTTTTAAAACCTTCTTTGTAAAATTGGAAGGTGCCATAAAATAATCATACTACAATTATAAAAATTAACAACAAATCATAGCGTATTAATAATATTTTATATTGTTATAATTTTTTTTTAAATTGTTATAGTAATAACAAAAATATAGAAACTAGTGACTTAAACATTTTAGATCGGCTCTTCGTATTGCATTGATGTAAAAAAATAGTGAGGAATTCAAAATTAGACAATATAAACATGTTACATCAATTATCTTATAATTAATCTAGAAAATATTTTTCACATTAATTCTTAGTATAACCATTGTAAAAAGTGTGCTTATGCTAAGATAATTATCGTAAAATAAACATCTTAATATTATAAACATGTCTGCGAGAACAAAATAATAATAATTGAGCTTTAATAAAACACTTATTTTTAAGGGATGGTCTTCTAGTAGCCCTAGCTTTAAAAAATGCTTATTATTATTATTATTATTATTATATACATATATAATTATTTAAAAATTGTTTGTCTTAATTTTTCATTTTAAAAATGGATAATTTTGTGACGCTAATCCTATATTATTAAGCTTGATCTAGAAGGTCAAGATTAATTAAGATGCATAAATGCTTAAAAGAGGGTTCATTTGAGTAGGTTAGACACTTACTTTAGATAAGTGTGCAAGTTAAAATCCTCAGACTATATTATATATACAAATTACTAGCTTTTATTTTACTCAATCATAAATGAATGGTTTTGGAGATTTTAGCATGCAAAAAGACAAGTAACATGATGAAATATCTTAGTTTAATTTAACAGACAAAGAAAATCACATTCATTTCAAATGGAAATATATATTTCACATGGATAAAAAATATTGCAAATTAAAACCTCATTCTACAAGTTTCGATCTGGATTATATAAATACATACAAATTTGATTAAAACCTTGTTCTCAAAATTAGAATATTTATCTTTGAAGTTAGATTAAAAAAATGGAAGCTCTAGAAGTGGTAGGTTGGCACACCTACAATATTTGAAGTTGTGAGTGTAGCCATTTTCATCTAGAACATGTCAAATTTAAAATAAAAATTAATTTAAAAACCAAAGTTTTTTTAGTTTCTGGTCTCTAATTTAGTTGTAATTAATTATTTTTTCTCTAAAATTAGTTTTTATTTATTTTCTTGTAGTGAATCATACATTCACTTAACTTTTTATGTTCTAATTGAAAAAAATTAATAAATGAAAAACACATTTTTTTAAAAAAAATTGAAGTGCTTTATATCTAGTTTAGATAAGACGATTAATTGTTTTATTTTTTTCGACATTGCAATAAAGACTTCAAAAGAATTTCTAAAATAACATGTTTGATTAGAAATAAATATTTAACACACATTATAATTACATTTGAAATAAATAAGAGTAAAATTATCCCATCATAAAGAAACATTTCTATTGAATTACACTACGTATGTATTTCTTATTTTAATATATTTTTATACGATTTTCATCACAACTTATTATCAATGCTAAATAAATGTAAATTAGTGTCTGTAATTTTTGCTACCTTTTTCTTTTACTTTACATGAATTTGGCCCTAGAGGCTAAAAAACCCACTTAGACCTTAGAATGTAAATGGGCCTATGAGGAAGGATTGGATAAGGCTAATTCTTCCTACACCTCCTTATTTTTTCCTACACTCCCATAGAGTCTTCCGTAGAGTCTGCATAATAATCATTATATCTTTAATTAAAAATTAAAATAATTCTAGATCTAGTTTCTAAATTTTATAATCTAAAATATATTTTTAAATAAATATTTTAGATTATAGAATTCGAAAGATATTTTTTGAAATTAAAAATTATCTTCTCAATCTTACAATTTCGAATATGTCATTTTTAGTCTCTGTAAATTATACGTTGAAATAATTAATATTTATTTATTTATTTTTTAACTCATTTTTAAAAATTATTCTATTTAATTGTTATTTTCAAGGTTTGAGATAACATGGATTACTTCTTTATTATTACTTATAGTTTTATCTTTCACCTTACTTTTAATTAGAAATGAAAGAGTTAAGTAAAAATAAATATAACTATTTTATTAAATTAAAAAATATCATTACATTTTTTAATTTCCCAAAAATAAACCTCAAACTACATCTAAAAACAAACGGAAAAAAACAAATATTGAAAGTCAATTTAATAAACATTCTCTAGCATATCTTTAAGGCATTAATTACACGTAGAAATAGTCATTTAAGGCATTAAACGTTACGAGATTAAAATTAAATATTCATTAAATAAGAGAGAAGATGCATTGAAATTTGCAGGTTTCCATAAATTGCAGTATTCATAACTATACGTAGAAAATGTACGGTTAGTATTTTTCTTTAATATAATAAATTAAAATACATAAAAATTTAAATATGATTTTGGACTTTGATAAATTAACAAACTTTTGTTGATTTCTATTTTTTTTAAACTTTCGTATCTAATAATCTTAAATTTGTCTATGTATTTTGAATAATGAAATAAAATGATTTAGATATTACTTTTAGGATTAAAGACAACATAAAAAAAATATATAATATATAAAAGGCTTTAGAACGGTCAGGTAATAAATAATATATAATATATTGATAAACAAATACGTTAGTTTTTATTTATCGTATATCTCTTTCCTGAATTTATTTGATCAGTAATACTGATTGACGTGGTCCACCTGGTTGTTATCGATAAAAAAAAATATTATAAACAAAAATTTATTTATTTTTATCATGAAAAATAATTTTGGCAATATATTAATGAAAAAAAGATTTAAAAATATAATTATTTTACATGAAAATATTTATGTTATATATAAAAATATAAATTAATAATATAAATATATTAAACACAAACAAAAACATACACATATATCTAACTTGATTTATTTTTTGAGTTATTTTTATCCTATACTTATAATTACATATTTTATGGACAAATTTTTAAGCGATAAAACTAAAAAACATAAACATAATACATTCGGTTAGTTTTCTTAGAAGTGGCGGCGTGTTACGTTTTTGTATGCTATGGTTTCTTGACCGAGTGAAAGAACTTTATTTTCTTCATTGACTTTTATTTTTCTAAATATAAATTTTTTGTTTAAGTTTAATTTTCATGCAATTTTTGTAATTATTTTTTTTTGTAATTATATACTTCTGAAATAATTTTCACAAATATTGATCCCAACGAGTATCTTATTTTCGTTAATTGTTAGGTAATTTCCTGACACAAAGGCAATTGGATTTGGAGTGTCCTAGATTCGCTTACTGGTTTGGTTCGTACTATCGTACGTGTTTTGACTGTTTCTGGGTTTGGAGTTCTGAATCAGATAATGTGCAACGGAACCACTTTATTGATTCAGAAGCAAAGGGTGTTTGTGAGTTTTTGTGAATTGAGAAGAGAGAGGAAGAAGAGTGTGCAAGAGCATGAGTAGTGGAAGAAGCTGGTGGTGCGGTTTGATGCCTTCTTCCTTCGACATGGAAACCGAGTTTTCTATCAGAGGAAATACTTTTGGTGGCATTTTTGGCTCCTCTGCTAAGCCTAGATCACTCAGGGTTCAGCCTTCTGGTTTGTTTCTCTTCTGTTGTTGTTGATGGCTTTTCATGTTGCTATTCATTCTCATGATCTCTTTTTAATGCATACCAAGAACATGCTTCTCATTGTGGTCGATTCGTTGACTTGTTAAATGGTTGTCTGCTAATACACTAACACGAAATTTCATCCAAATGTTTTGGGATTTCCTCGGCTATGGTTTATTGTAGTACGATACTTAGATGCATAGGTGTTGCTGTTGTTCTCCTTTCAGAATTAGAGTTTGCCATTGGTAGTGTTCTATCCAAGAGATAAGCCATCAAGTTTAACTAGCAACAATGGTTTCTAGTCCTAATTGTTTGTGTGTCTTCACTCGTCTTCCTTCTCTCTTATAAATCACCCTAGTTAACGTCTTCCTTAAGCCATAAAAAGAGATCTCTGCCATTAACTTCATAGATTGGTCATCGAGCCGTTTCTCACAATTAAAGGGATCGGTCCATAATCTCACAGCCCTTCAGCCTCAGGCATAAGCCAATGAGGCTAAAAAGACATAAAACCGAACATGATTCCGATCCACGGCCTGAGAATTGGCCCATGACCTTACAGGTAGCATGCATCTATTTAGAATTGAGGTTTTACCTTGGTATTCTACTTTGACCTTTGATACAAACCTTGCTATGTGAAATTCCAATCTAACACAAGAAACATCTAACGAATTGTATCTAAGTTTTGTTCTTTTATTGCATTATCCTTTTCAATTGGTGATGGCTCTTAATATCACATCCATAATGTGAATGATATGAATGTGCTTAAGTTCCTCGAATATTACTCAGTAAGATCATGTTGCAGACGAAGATGTTGAGGATCTTCTCCCCAAGCAAACCTTCTGGAACTGTTCTGCCCTATGTTGGTGTTGCTTGCCTTGGAGCTATGTTATTTGGGTATCATCTTGGGTATGAATTTCATTTTCATTTGATATAAAGATCAATGAACTCATACTGCAGCATATCATATTCTGTGTTAGCAATCTTAAAGATTATTTTTAACATGGATAAGCTAATTTGTAGAATTCTGTATTATTGGTCTCTTTAAAACATGATTTTTAACTTATGCATAAACCAGTTTTAGCCCATCGAGAAGTTTAATTAACTTTTTCCTTCTTATTTTCTTCTCTGGAAAGTGTTTATAGATAACATCCAAACATTTCGCTGGAGTTCTATGTTGAATTTTCCGTGTTATAGTACTATTTGTCATTGATTATTATTCTTAATTAGGAAAATCTGACAACACTCTTTTTGGTATAGGGTGGTGAATGGTTCTCTTGAGTACCTTGCCAAGGATCTTGGAATCATCCAAAACACGGTTCTACAAGGTACATCTTTTTTTTCCTTAGTTGTTGTTGCAAATTAGTTTACATTGTTGGATTGATATTATCAGAAAAAGAAACTATAGATTTTAAAGTATATACCCTTTCTTGTTCTTTAGCTTGTTAACTTGTTAGGCATATTTTCCGCATATATTCAAACATGATTTCTGTTATAAAAGTTTTCATGTTTGACATCATTATACAACTTGACATCTCAGCAAGACTCAGCAAGACTGACAAGTAACAACAATGTCTTTTTGTTTGTGAGAAGTTTTTCACTTTGTATCCCAAAATTCTAATTTGACTATGAACATCAATTATTTTCTCATAATTTTCACTGGAACTAATCTATGAGCAGGATGGATTGTGAGTACACTGCTTGCTGGTGCTACTGTCGGTTCATTTACTGGTGGAACATTGGCTGACAAATTTGGCCGGACTAGGACTTTTCAGTTGGATGCAATCCCTCTGGCAATTGGAGGATTTCTTTGGTCAGTTAATTGCCCTTGGTATAAGGTTTGATCTTTAAGGTATTTTTGAGATTGATGGGTTAATTGCATTACATTTACAGTGCTACTGCTCAGACTGTTCAAACAATGATCATTGGTCGCTTGCTATCTGGTATAGGAATTGGTGTAGCATCTGCAATTGTACCACTTTACATATCTGAGGTGATACCCTTATAAATGATTTTAAACTGTGACCATATGTACATGTTTTCTATGGATCACGTGGTGATTCCTACTATTTCACAGATTTCTCCAACCGATATTCGGGGTGCACTTGGATCTGTTAATCAACTTTTTATATGTATTGGGATTCTTGCAGCACTACTGGCTGGTTTGCCTCTGGAGGGAAATCCTATATGGTATTCACTGTTGAATTGTTTCATTTTACCATCTTGTTTGTCAGTTGTCAGCTGTTACTTCTTGAGGTTATTTTCCACAGAGCATGCATATATATTAGTGATGTAAATGACTATATTCAGTGTGAAAATTTTAGAACTGAAACCCCTCTATCATTAACATCCCATGAAAAAGAAAGTTGAGATTTGTGTCTTTCTCGAATGAGAAATTAATGAAGAAGCAAAAGAAAACTTTATCCTAGAAGATAATTTTGCAAAATAATTCCTTTTGTTATGCATGGCCATTATCGATTATCATGGTTTTTACTTGGAGGATCTGGAATAATTTCTTTGTTGGTTAGTTATTAATTTGATCTGAAATTTGTTTTGCATTCTGAACTGGTTTCTTGTATGTTCATTCATTTGCACACTTCTTCTCCCTCATTTAATTTTATCAGGTGGCGGACAATGTTTGGAATTACTGTTGTTCCATCTTTTCTGTTAGCGCTTGGGATGGCTATTTCTCCAGAAAGTCCTAGGTGGCTTTTTCAGGTTGTGGGGCAATATTATACAGTCTCTTATCACAGAACAATACATTTACAAGACAAGCAGTTTGAATTGCTACTCTAAGTTTCTTTTCTTATAAAAGATTACTACTTTTAGACACATCAATAACTTTTTGTTTGTTACTTGAGGTGTCAGCCTAGCTGAGATGTCAAGTTGCATAGTGATGCCTAACATGAAAACTTTTATAAAAAAAAATATAACTTTCTGATAACTATTTGTTTTCAAACCTATACATTGGATTATAGGTGACAACTTTACAACTAACTATGAACATGTTCAAAGGAAAGAACTTATGTTTTAAATCTCTAAAGACACTATTGGCATCCTTAAAGCTTTTAAATGGGTTAAATCTTACAGTTAGGGTCGTTATGTATAATCTTAATACCACAGATGATATCTAGTTTCTTGCCAAGTTTATCATTAATAGTTTTGTGAAATTGCAGTGATTTTCTTGTATATTTTCTTACAAATTTACATCTGCTACCTTATAGCAAGGAAAAATATTGGAAGCTGAAAAGGCTGTTAAAACACTATATGGAAAAGAAAGAGTGGCTGTGGTTATGCAGGACTTGAGAGCAGCAAGTGAAGGTTCTTCTGATGAACAGGAAGCTGGATGGTTTGATCTGTTCAGCAGTCGATATTGGAAAGGTATTCAAAACTTTAGTTTAGTTTAATTCCAGGTTTGATTAACAAGGGCTAAGGTTTCTAGGGTTTTAAGTCAGAATTTTATAGCAAAGAACTGCTATTTCATCAGTTAATTTTGTTACCATTGGTGCTTCCCAGCAGCTTTTGAAGGTTGGTTATAATCATGTTAATTTGAGAGTGTTTATGTACAGTAAGATCCAATGTTGTCAAACTTGTAACTCGGAGGTAGATCGGAAAGGATCTGAAAACTTGTAACTCGAGGACCGTAACTCAATCAACGTGAATATTCATTGAACTGTGGAAGTCAATTTGCTTGTTTCAAACTTAGCCTGAGACTTTCTTTTACCTTTTGAATTTGTCAGTGTATTTTTTTGTTTCCTTTTCCCTTGATATGTTATGATGATATATATCTTAATTATCTCATTGCAGTTTATGTTAGGCTTTTGCTGATCTACTGTCAACTTTTTAGTTTGCTCTGGATTTGATTAATGCTTAATGAGTTGGTGTAGCACTTATAAAACATTCCTTGTTGCAGTTGTCAGTGTAGGAGCAACACTTTTCTTGCTACAGCAGTTATCTGGAATAAATGCTGTGGTCTATTATTCAACTGCTGTTTTCCGCAGTGCTGGAATTTCTTCTGATGTTGCAGCAAGTGCACTGGTTGGTGCATCAAATGTTTTAGGTCAGTATCTTTCATTCCAGAATTTTGACATCATGCTATTTGCACAAACGGGATATTGTTTCTGGATGATGTTTGATTTCATTGCAGGCACAATGGTTGCTTCATCCTTGATGGACAAAAAAGGAAGGAAAAGTCTCCTTATTATAAGTTTCAGTGGGATGGTAACTTTTGTCTTAGGCCAAAACCAAAATGTTTGAGCTTTTTTATTAGTATTCTACAGGGGTCTCAAAAGTTTGTTTTCTCTATATCTTTAGCTTCAATGCATTGTGCACTCTAATGTACCTATGCTTCAATCTGTGTCACATAACCGATCCTAATTGATGAAGTATCCAATTTATGAAACATGAATACTTTTATGATGACAATAATTTATAGTTTTTGTATTATTTTAATAATGTCTAAGAAATGTGATTTTAATCTGTATTTCTCTGTGTTGATTGTTTGCAAACATCAGTTACTGTTAAGCTTGTAATCTTAACTGAAGTTTGTTGGTTTTAATATTCCCTGTTTTTTGTGCCTTCCTAGGGTGCTTCTATGTTGCTTCTTTCTGTGTCATTTACTTGGAAGGTTCTTGCACCATATTCTGGAACCCTTGCAGTCCTTGGGACTGTTCTGTAAGTCATTTAATTTTGTCAGTGAAAGTAATTCCACAGGGCTAGATTTGACACTCTCTTGACATATGAATTTGAAACAGCTATGTCTTATCCTTCTCTCTTGGTGCTGGTCCTGTGCCTGCTCTTCTTCTACCAGAAATATTTGCATCCAGAATCAGAGCAAAAGCAATTTCTTTGTCATTAGGCACACATTGGGTAAGGGACTTCACTGTGGAATCCAATATATCTGTATCTTTTGAAACTCTAAATTTCTACTTCTTAAATAAGAGAGGTAACTAGGAGAATATCAAGCATACACACGGACACTGATACAATATAGAGATACGTATAATTCTTAAAATGTAGGAGACGAGGACACGGATTTATATATTATATAATTATGAATTGTATAAATTGACAATAAAGATTTATGTGCACAAGTATGTTTCAGTCTTTTTTTGTAATAGAACCGTGCTAGAATTGTAAAAAATTCAACAAATATTTTTTGAATTGGTCACTTCTTCGATACATGTCCTACGATCCTATGAGTGTCGGTGTCCTATACGTGTGTACAAACACACCATTTAAGAGGCGAGTCCAAGCCTCATAGCATATAATCTTGTGATAATCACACAATAAGAGTATGAGTACAATCTATACCAAATTATCATGTCCAAATACTACTGCAATGAAGTTTCTTGGATTCATAACATGCATTGGTTTTGTTTATATTTAGAACTAACTCTTCATTTGTGTTTATGATACCAGATCTCCAACTTTGTGATTGGACTGTATTTCTTGAGTGTAGTAGACAAGTTTGGAATCAGCACTGTGTACTTGGGCTTTGCATCAGTGTGTCTTGTTACTGTCTTGTACATAGCTCGTAACGTTGTGGAAACAAAGGGTCGATCCTTGGAAGAAATAGAACTTGCTCTTAGCCCTTCAACCTAAAACACCACTTCAAAATGCATTTGATCTTAATGCTGCTCTTACAATTTTTGTTCCTTTCTACACTTGTAAAAGTATTAAAATGCAATAAATTATACTTATTACATTATTACTTTATCTAATAATATAATTAATATTATTGGTATTAATTTATCAATGATACTATTAATACTAGTAGTAAATATATGCTTTATATACAGAATTGAAAAGTATAAATAAATTAAGAAGAACAATAAGTATATAATTTTAAAATACTATGAAAATAGTAATAATATATTAACAAACTTACAAAATTTTAATACTATACATATATATATATATATATAAATTATTTTTTAATAATAGTAAATATATTTGTAATTTTAGTTTTTATTGGAAGTACATGTGCATATATTATAATTTTTATGTACATGTTAAAAAATTCTATTAATTTAGTGGTTAAGTATTATTATTAGAGTTTGGGAGGTTTTTTTTATGAAAAAACAAAAAGAATTTGATAGGTTTTGATTTCACTTCTACCATTTTGAAATTTTTTTTGTTTCTCATTTTCATATGTCAACTTTAGGGATGGCAAAGCGGGGCGGGCTGTACGGGCCGGCCCGCGGCCTGCTGGTAAAAAACGCGGGGTGGGGCGGGCTGACCCGCTAACCCTCAAGAAAAAAAAATTGGTAGCAGCATGGCAACATACAAAAAAATCTACCACTAAAAAACTCGTACAAACTCAAAACAAACCCGTACAAACTCAAAACAAACCCAATAAAAACTCACTGCAACCATAACAAGGGGCAAAAACAACAACAACTCTTATCCACCAACCCAACATCCCACAAAAACCAACAACCATCGAAATAGATACCTATCACCCTAAACTGGGTCATGCCAATTAAATCGATTTCAATTGAGCCAAGAGTTATCTTATTTTTATTGTATTATTTTTATGAAAAATTAATTAATTAATTGTCATTGTTTTAATATATGCAGATGACGGAGAATATTATAATTATGAAAAAATGGATGAAAGTTCTTCTAGGTGGCATCCAATGTTATTGAGATGGAAGAATGTCAATAATGTTTATGTTTAATGTTTTTGAATTAATGTTTATGTTTAATATTTTGGAATTTGGTATTTTTAATGTTTTGGAATTAGGTATTTTTAATGTTTTGGAAAAGGAAGAATAGTGATATTTAATATTTATCTTAATGTTTAATGTTTTGATGTTTGACTATATTTGAAAAGGAAGAAAAAAAAATTAGGTTTGATAATAACAAATATATAGGTTTAATTTGAAAATTTTTTAAGAACAAAATGTAAAAAAAAATAAATATTTAATTATAAAAAAAAGAACGTGGGCTGGCCCGCAAATCCGCGGGCCAGCTCTTATGCGGAGCGGGTCGGGAATTCTAGCCCGCAATAACTTTGCGGGGCGGGCCAACCCCATCTTTGCGGGCCAAGCGCCGGGCGGACTGGCCCGCTTTGCCATCCCTACTGTCTGAATGCGCCCCGGCCGACATTTCTTCGCTGTCTGAATGCGCCCCGGCCGCCGTTCCTCCGCCGGCTGCATGCGCCACGGCCGCCGTTCCTCCGCCGGCTACATGCGCCTCGGCCATCGTTCCTGCTTCTTCGTCTGAGACAAGATGATAAGAGAAGAACGATTGCTATTTGGTCTCAGTACCAAGAACGATTTGTGCAATCGTTCCTATACACAAATTTATACAATTTTGGCTGGAAATAATACCCTAGCAAGTATAATAAGTTGAAAGAATAAAAAAAATTATCTTTCCATGTATTAAGGAACATGTTGATTCTAAATTATCTTTCATTTCAATTATCAAGTCAATAATATTTTGATTACGTATTCAAACCTATAAAAGTAAGAAAAAAAAATTCACTACTACAAGAAAATTACTAAATAATAATTAAATTTAGAGAAAAAAAATAATTAGTTATTATATTTTAGATTCTAAATTAATTTTTAAAAGATTAATAGATATTAATTTAAAATATAAAGTAATAAATAACTGAACTTGGGTAGGTAATAGTTAAATAACAATTTAAAAATTATTTTATAAATTTTTATTAATAATAAAAACTATTTTATATATTAATATTTTATTTAACTTATAAAATAGTCATTAATTTAATTAAATACTAACTAATTATTTAATCTCTAAACTTAGTTTCTATTTACTCATATAAATTAAATGGGTTTAAAGAGAAGTCATAAATTATTTTCGTAAGTTTAAATAAATTCCTTAAACATTTCAAACAAATATTATATATTATACGTTTAACTAGAACAAAATAGTAAAACAAGTAAAAAAATGATTTTTTTTGTTAGAGAAGAAAAAGAAAAAGAAAATACAAATATAAATCCGTTATCCTTGACAAGAAAAAATGTGACATGACAATACATTTACCATTGCATTGAACGCGTAACTTTCGAAAAAAGTGTTTTTATATGCTAATATTATTAGAAATCTCAATTAAAAAATAATAAAATTTTATGATGGATTTTTTTTATCTTGCACTCTCTATCAAAAGAGAAAAAATAATTTTTTGTGTGCATTTTCCTCTTCTTCGGTTTTTATTAAAACTTTTGAATAATATAATATTCAAAAGAGTTTGGCACAGTACATTCTTACAACTAGGGATGACAAAGCGGGACGGGCTGTACGGGCCAGCCCGCGGCATGCTGGTAAAAAACGCGGGGCGGGCTGACCTTTTCAACCCGCTAACCCGCATTAGCCCACAACCCGCGCGGGCCAGTAGCGGGGCAGGGGCGGGGCGGGGGCTGCGCCCGCTAACCCGCAAGAAAAAAAAATTGGTAGCAGCAGGGCAACGTACAAAAAAATCTACCACTAAAAAACCCGTACAAACTCAAAGCAAACCCGTACAAACTCGTACAAACTCAAAACAAACCCGTACAAACTCAAAACAAATCCGTACAAACTCAAAACAAACCCAATAAAAATTCACTGCAACCATAACAAGGGGCAAAAAGAACAACAACTCTTATCCACCAACCCAACATCCCACAAAAACCAACAACCATCGAAATAGATACCTATCACCCTAAACTGGGTCATGCCAATTAAATCGATTTCAATTGAG
>Ga0123342_1000097_pt1 | contig 100248 bp, 49 predicted proteins | sample Turbeawhitnodule_FD_89960 | JGI IMG/M metagenome (GOLD analysis project Ga0123342, IMG submission 89960) | Root nodule microbial communities of legume samples collected from Mexico - Turtle bean Mexico white nodule | ecosystem: Host-associated > Plants > Roots > Nodule | place: Mexico: Nepantla...
TCTCCTTGATGCTTGTGTCCTTTTATAGGCTTTTTTGCTCCAAGGATCTTGGGAAAATATTGCAGTTTAGATTTTGTAAACAGTTTCCACTTTCCATAATTCTTTTTATTTTGCAGAAGATTTGCTTCTAATTCTTTTTCTGAGATCTTGTAGCTCTTATTTTCTCTTTCTTCTCCTCAAAATTTGTTTTCTGTTTTGATTCAAAGAAGCAACTTGGACTTTTGCATGTTTGGTCCATTCACAAAGGTAGATGCTTCAGATTATTTACCCTAAAAACATAAAATTACCAAAGATAATAGTTAAGGCCCAAATAAACCCAATTACATGAATATTAATTAAAACAATTGATTTATTTATTATTATAGTCCAATAATCTATGATTAAGGCTATTGTGTGTGAATAAATATATGCCCAACAAACACTTGCTAGGATAGGTTCGAAATGACTCTGATACCATGTTAAGAAGTGGGTTTTAAGCCTAACTCAACCCCATAAAACCAGCTCATGAGGTGAGGTTTGCATCCACTTATATACAATGAAATGTCTTAATCTCTAGTCGATGTGGGATCTCTCATAGAAATAACCTTAAGAATGAGTAACTTTGAAGGATGAATATAAATAGTGGGATTTTTTTTCAAAATCCTTAAAATAGATTTTATAAATCTAAAAATAAGATTGTAAAAAATAGTATCACGTCAAAATTCATTTTGAGTACACAACTAAGATTGCAAACCTTGAAATCAATCAATTTTAAGAAAGAATGAACCTATATTATGCTCAAATGAATTACAAATTTCAATGGTATTTAATAAAAGATTAGAGTTTGATGATCTTAAAACTATGTATACAAAATGTACAAGAGCAAAAATGTTACCTAACTGTAAAAAATGAAAATAACATTCCAAAAAATTAGAAAAAACAAGAAGATATTACATAACTCTTAGTTGTTAATAATAGATGGGCACAATCATGATTATTAATGGTGAAAAATTATTTTCATTCATTATCTTTTTCCTATCCATTTATATCAAGAATAGAGTGAAAGTTGTGATTTTATAATTAAGTGTTTTTAATAATTATTTTTGAAGAAAATTACTTCCAATATTAAGAATTTATCCTTTACTTGAAATTGATTTTAATATTTCAGACTTTTTTTTTCTATCATTTTATTTTCTACTACTTATTTAATTCCTATATAGGAGTATGTAGTATTTTTCCAAAAGTTTGAACACAAAATTTTACTTTTCTTTTGGTCTTTTTGACATGAAACAAATACAATAATTATTGTATTACCTAGTATCGAAAAATATTGAAAATATATTACTTATTTAAGATACTTCAGTCAAACTACATACAAATTCAAATATTCAAAAATTAATTTCTATTATAATAAAAATTATCTCAATATTTAATAATCATTAGATATTTCACTAAACCTAAAAACTTATAAGTATAACTTTATTTTTCATGGAGTAGTAATTCAGTTTCACCCAATTACTTAAACACTCTTGTATTTATAAGTTTTTACTAACTTGTATGTTAAAGAATACCGTCTTTGTTAATCAAGTTTGACAATCCTTCAACAAACAACTCGTTCATCACTTGGGGTGATTCATGTTCAATTTCCATAATCGATAAGAACAATTGTTTTATTTTTATATAAATAATACTAAGTTCCTTCAAAAAAAAGTTTATTTAATGTTGATAAATATAAAGTATAAAACATAAATATGAAATATAAAGTACAAAATATTAAATATACAATATAAAATTCAAATTCTTAGATTTAAAGAAAAATCATATTTTAAAACTCCTTTTCTCTCTCTCTATATATATTAACAATTATATTCTAATAATAATAATAATAATTAATAACATTTTAATAAGTAATTTTGAAAAGGTTATAATTTGTGATTATATAATTACACAAAAAGGAGAAACTTCAAAATTGATTTTTTCAAGCTTATTGAGAATATCTATAAAAATAAGTTATGTATTGAAACAAGACATTAAGTGGAGTAGATATTGAGTAAGAAGAGAAACTCTGGGTACAGCTTTCTGCCTTGTTGTCTTTTCTTAAATCCTTTTTATCTGTTTTGTTAATAACAAACATGGAAATTTACTCAGCTTTGTAGGATGCTGTGGAATGACTAAACAAAACCTTAACAATTTTTAAGCTTTCTCAAAAGTATTTGATTTTGAAAACGTTAAAAAAACAATAAATCGGATACGGCGTACCCAGTTACAAGATCGTTGAACCAACCATTTTAACTGCAACAAATTGTTCAACCGTTTCCAATTTCTATTGTATTCAGTAAAAACCTTTTTGATTAGGTATGCTTACACCAATTTCAACCACCTCTCCATTTTGTCTATTTTGTCCTCCGAGATTATTTCCTTGTACTTTTTGGTATGTCGTGTCCGCGTCAAAGTACCAACCAACAGTGGGAGAATAAAGATTAAGCAGAGAGGGAATCACGAGAGAGAGAGAGAGAGAGAGGGAGAAAGAAGAAGCAAGAGAAAGAGAAAAGGAATTAAGAAAGCAGCAGAAGTTGGATGTTGTTGTTTAGAAGAGCGTGTGCGCGTGGGTATGAACATAACATAATTCAGTTGTTTGAACCAAAAGATAAAACAAAGCAAGTTGTGAATCCTGTTGGTTTGAGTAATTATAATATCCTATGCCATTGGCATTGGCATCGTCATCTGTATCGTCCTACGTTTTCAAAAGTTATCGAATCATGTGTGAAAGACATTTCCTGTTCCTTTTATTTTATAATGATAATAAGAAACTTTATCATTTTGGCGTCCCCTTATTCTATTTCCCTTGGATTTATTGTATTTGAATCGTGAAAAGGTTAATCTAATTAGGATCGTACATAAAGGGGGCGAATTTAATGTTTGTATAGTTATTGTAATTGTAATATTATTGTATATCTTCAGTTATTGGTTTACTTTGACTGACCCAATTGGTGTTGTGGTGTGGAGAAGTTTGGGACTGTGCCGAGACACAAAAAGGTCTTTGATTTTGATTTAATATTTTTTCCCAATTAAATACTTTTAGTAATATTTGAATTTATAAATGGGCTTTCGGTTTGGTGGATGATAGAGCGATTGGGGAGGTTTATTTGTAGGGTTCCTAATTTACTTTCTTTCTTGACTTTATTGACATTGATTCGATTTGGGGTGTGGATTTTCCTCCTGAATTCTTCGCCAAGTTCGGAATTTGACCAATTGGGTTGCTGATTCTCGCCTCAATTTGATCTGGGTCCTTCCCTTTTCTTCAATCTAAGAGTTGTGTTGTTGTTCCCAATTCCTACGGGACAAAGCTAAAACCTCATTCCTATCTTCTTTCTGGGTTGGATTTGTTATCTTGTAGAATCGTTAAGAGGCATTGGGGTGGGGAGAGTAGAAGCTATTGTAGTAGTGTTTTGTTAGTTGTGACAAGTGGTGGTGGTGGTGGTGGTGTCTTTTTTCTATATATGTATTTGGAGGAGTTTGGTTATACATGATGTTCCATTCTCAGGGTGCGTCAAGACATTGTAGTCTCCTTGCTGTCCTGAGTGGTAAATTACGTGACACCAAACAAAAGCAGAAGCAGAGTGCTGCTTCTGAGGATCAACCTCCTTATCCCTTTCCAGAGCTTTCTTCCTCTGGCAGTCTTGAGGTGACCACTTAGTTTCTATTTATGCAAATTTTACTTTTGTTTTCTCTCTGTTTACTGTTGGTTGTGAGAGAAAAATATATATTCTGAAGTGGAATTTTAATCTTGTGTGTCAATTTAGGTCAAGTTATTGATCAAACCTAATACTGATGAACTCGGTCGAGCTCTTGAACAACTACAGCCAGATTTTGTTTACCTTCAAGGTCAGCTACTGGAAGATAGGGGAGAAATTGGACCCCTTGTATGGGAGGATTTTGACCTGTCTGCCCCAGAAGCATTGTGTGGATTATTTGGTTCCAAATTACCTAATACCGTGAGTCTTGTGCGGATGATTTTGTTCTGTGATTGTTTGATACAGAGAGTGTATTGTTTGATGTTCAATATTCCATGATATTGTTGCAGGTTTATTTGGAAACTCCTAAGGGAGAGAAATTGGCGGAGGCACTCCGTAATAAGGTATTTTTTATTTTAAATCAGATTTGATATGAAATGTAAAGTTTGCTGGTTTAAAGTAATTAATGAAGTGGTGATTAAACTGTATATAGTTTCATAATTCACTAGTTATCCCTGCAAACTGAAAATGGCTGATTGGCTACCATTTTGTGGAACCAGTACTCTCAAATTTGCTTATTGATCATGTAATCTTTAATTATATGAAGCTCTTTTATTGTTAATGTATCCAATACCTTGTATTGGATAATGGCGAGCCTAGTAATTATGGGTTAAACTAGCTGGTTTAATCAGGACGTTCAAGATGTGACAATCCAATATATTGATTTTTATGTTCCTTTATCATAAAGAATAATTGAATAAAGGTTTTTTGTTTGGCAGGGAGTTCCATACACTATCTATTGGAAAAATGATTTTTCAAAGTATGCAGCTTCACATTTTCGTCATTCTTTTTTCTCTGTTGGACAGAGGTATGGCCGTCTATCATCTTGGGTGTCATGCTTTACATATATAACAATTCCTGGTTGTGCTTGTCTTTTCTTGTATAGAAATGGTTTAATGACTGTAATCACATTTCTCATTGACTAATTTTGGCTTCTACCAATGAAGAAGCAGACATGACACATGGTGACACGAAAATGTTTTGATTTTTTTTTGTATTTTGGTCTATGTATTGTAATGTAGCAAGTTTTAACAATTGGAAGCAGTTTATTTTATTTTACTTTTACGGTTTACTTGGGTATTGGCTAAAAGTTACTTGACTAATCACCATAACATGCATATATCCCTTAATATTGTGTTTCTAATGGTTGATATTATGTTTTGTAGTACATCCAGCCATACATGGGATGCTTTCCAGCTTGCTCTGGCATCTTTTAGACTATACTGTATACAAAACAATGTCTTACCTTCTAACAGCCAGAAAGGTGTTGGTAAGCTTGGGCCTCAAATTCTTGGGGTTCCTCCCAGCATTGATACTAGTCCTTGTGTAGCAGACATGAAGGAAGAGGAAGAGGAAAGTTCACCTGAGACTATTTCTGCTGTAAAGATATATGATGAAGATGTGAACATGAGATTTCTTGTTTGTGGGGTTCCTTGCACATTGGTAGGCCTGTATAGCTTATTTAGTTCATTTACATTTTGTTATTGCTATTAGTTCTTCTCATGTGATTTTCCTGTTATAAACTGATTCCATTTCTTTTACCCTCTCCCCTCCAAAAAGGATGCTTGCTTGTTGGGGTCTTTAGAGGATGGGCTCAATGCTCTTCTGTTTACAGAAGTAAGTTTGTTGCTTGTGTTTACTTGGATTTCTTGGTTTGTCTGCCTATTGCTTTCTGGGTGCGAGATCATATTTTTACTTACTATTCCATACGAAATTGCATGTTGTTCCTTCAATCAATTTAAGTAATTACTATAGTCTAAGTTGTGGCAAAAGTTGGCTTGTTTCGCCTTAGGAATGTTCTACTGAATTTGATATTGAATATACTTTTATATGACATAAAGTATACTGTCATATAAAAGAAAGTAGATAAATCGTATGGCATTTGTCACCTTGTTTGGACAATGTAATCTACATAATACATAAGAGATATGCATAGATCAAAGCAACCGCCATTTAGTTCGTACATGGGATCAGGTTCACCATTAACAAACCCAAAGTAACCCTCCTCCAAGATTACCAGGTCTAACTGCCAATGACTGCGGTAAAAGACTAAAATGAATGAATTTATACAAAGTAAGGAACCTAAATGAGGACTATGTGATGTCAAGGACTAAAAGGACTGATTTACAATCTCAGGGACTAGAATGGGAGATTTACTAATATTTAGTTACTGTAATCGTTTCATTGAATTGTTTTATTACTCATGTACATTTTTCTGTTTCTACTTTGGCTTTTTCTCAGATACGAGGATGCAAACTTCACAACAGGACTAGGTATTTTGAAGGTTCTGACTTCTGAGAGTTGATACATGTGTTTCTGCATCATCTTTTATTTTCAGTGGGAAAATAAGATATTTTGGATGTCCGGGGTTTCATTATCAAGTGTCAGACACATCCACACTCAAATACTTTTAGGAGTACTAGTCTTTAGTTTGGAACTAATATTTTGTTTTTAATTTTTTTCTTTTATTAGCATCTTATCCAGTTTATTAATTTCTTTTACTGTTGTATATTTTATAGTGCTCCACCACCACCTCTGCAGGCAGGAACATTCTCACGGGGTGTAGTGACTATGCGTTGTGATATATCCACATGTAGTACTGCTCATATATCACTTTTGGTGTCTGGTAGTGCAGACACTTGTTTTAATGATCAGGCACGGGTGAATTTGCACTCAGCTTTGACCTTTTTACATATATGATCTTCAAAAAAAATTTACTTACCCATCACTTTTTTCTCTCCTTTTTTGTATGCTCAGCTTTTGGAGAATCACATTAAGAAAGAGCTCATTGAGAAGAGTCATCTTGTTCAGGCATTTCCTAATCCTGAACAAAGTAAATCACCTTCCTTAGAGCCTCGAAGATCAGCATCAGTAGCCTGTGGATCTAGTGTGTTTGAAGTTTGTATGCGACTTCCGGCATGGGCTTCACAGGTAAATGTTGTTTCTTAAGATTCCTTCTGTCAGTTAAAGCTTTCTAAAATATAATTTAATGGCCTTAAAAATTGTTTTTAAACAACCAAGGGGTTTAGATGGAGGTTTTTGTTTCAGTTTGTTTAGATGCTTACTCAGCTACTTGGAACATTTGGACGTAGTTTCTTTTTTCTTTTAGAATAATGAAACCTTATGTTTGATTGATGGTTTTTTATATTTGTGCACAGGTTCTGAGACAGCTTGCATCCAATCTGTCATACCGCAGCCTTGTTATGTTGGGAATTGCTAGCATTCAGGGATTGCCAGTTGCATCTTTTAATAAAGATGATGCTGAGCGCCTCCTTTTCTTTTGTACTAGGCAGGAGAAAGAAAACGGTCGTAACAAACAAGTTTTCTCTGCGATTCCAAGTTGGCTGAAACCTCCACCGCCCAGTCGAAAAAGATCTGAACCGTGCTCTAGTTCAAAGTCTATCAATCCTAGTGGCCGGGGAATTGAAGATGTTGGTGGTCATAGACAGAAATTAAATCTTGCTGCTATGAGACCAATCCCTCAATCTCATAGACACAAGATTCTCCCCTTTTCTGGATTGTCTGGAGGTGCAAGATATGATGGAGACCATGGAAAATCAAATCAGCCGCTTGCTCCTAATAAGCATAATGTTTCAGGCCCTAATTCGGTTACAAATAGGAAATCCGTGTCGAACTCATTTCAAGCGAACCAGATTATTTCTTTGAATCCACTACCTATGAAAAAGCATGGTTGTGACAGAGCTCCAATACGTGTTTGCTCAGAGGTGGTTTACATTTTTTTTCTTGTTGACTTGTGCTACTTTCATTGGTTTCATGCCTTTTGCATCAAATGTTGTATTATCAAATTATTAATGTATTTTATGTCAAATCTAAATCCCATCTCTCTTTTTTGTTTCTCCTTGATGCATTTTCTGGCAGGAGGAATTCCTGAGGGATGTAATGCAGTTTTTGATCCTTCGGGGGCATAATCGTCTAATTCCGCCAGGTGGACTTGCAGAGTTCCCTGATGCCATGAATGCAAAACGCCTTGACCTGTTCAACTTGTACAGGGAGGTAGGAGATTTTGTTACTCAAAGCTAAATGTGTAGTGCAGGATAGTAGTGTAGAAAGTACAAACTGTAACGTAGACACTTGGGCATTTCAGGTGGTTTCAAGAGGAGGCTTTCATGTTGGAAATGGTATCAATTGGAAAGGGCAAGTTTTCTCAAAGATGCGGAATCACACTTTGACAAATAGAATGACTGTATGGATCATGAACTTATTTTTTGTCTTTCCTTTAACATGACATTTCCTTTCATTACATGTGCTTATGTAGTGGCTAAGATCATTTCATAAATTTGGCCTACAAGTTTACTAAAGTACAGAACATTCCCCTCTTGCTAGGTGATAGTATATTTTTAATTTTCTATAAGAATGAACCTTTAGCAATCCTTTCCTTATCAGGCATCTTGCAATTTTTGTTGAGATGAATGTTTCTGATATGGCATATCTTGCTCATATGAAGCATTCAGTTATTTATCTTAGTTGACATATATTTTAAATTCTATAGGTATGAACTTTAGCAATCCCTCCCTCATCAGGAATCTTGCAGTTTTTGTTGAGATGAATGTTTCTGATATGGTATATATTTCCACTCAGTTTATCTTAGTTGAGAACTGTGGTATGCACTAATTCTTATAAAAAAATATTTAGGTCATTACTGTATGACAGGAACCCATTTTTTCACTTGATGTCTCTAGTATAAGGAGTTTGAATTTCTATTCTCATATTTTCTTTGCATTTATGTTCTCCCATTACTTAAGGGCAGAAATTGCTGTATTAATGCACTAGTGAGTGTCATTGATAAGAAACTTAGGAGAATCACTCCACAAAAGCTAGCAATGTGTGGACCAAGTTCCATCCATACCTTGCCATTGGATCCTACCAGTCATTATTAGTATTAAGCTCTCTTTGCAGACACCGATTTAAATTTGATGTATCTAAGTAAACAAATACTTCCTATGCTATAATCACTTACTATGCAAGTTGCATGACCCATAGTCAGCTTTGGTAGAGGAATTAAACAAAAACTGTAGTATGTGACTCCTGCCATTTGCAGCACAGGAAATTTGAATTGCATTTGTTTCAGTTATACAATGTGTATAAGAAAATAAGGAAATTTCTTTGTGGACAATTTTATGTGAAGTTTATAAACCTATATGAATAAAAGGGATATATAACAGTTTCCTTCTTTCTCAGCTTCGAAACATAAGAATGATATTTTAGATTCACATTGTATGCATTGTTGGAGACATTGATTATTTCCTTTTGCTATCAGGGTGTTGGCAATACACTCAAAAGACATTACGAAACTTATCTCTTAGAATATGAATTAGCTCACGATGACGTAGATGGAGAGTGCTGCTTGATGTGTCACAGGTCTGCCATTCTGCTGTCTCTTTGTACCTATCTTGGATATTGAGGTGACCAAGTTGTCTTATTGACTATTATTTACCTTTCTTGTTGGAGCAACAGTAGTGCAGCAGGTGACTGGGTGAACTGTGGTGTATGTGGTGAGTGGGCTCATTTTGGCTGTGATCGGCGGCAGGGACTTGGAGCATTTAAGGTATTACCAACTTTTTACTGTTGTGTTGTGTGTAAAGATCAAATACATGCATGGCTAGTAAAAGCCCTTCAAAGAGAATTTGTTTCTTTTAGATTTTTGGATCCTTCACAGTTTAAAACACTTTTCTGTCTTGTAATTGTTTCTATTGCTCCTTTGGGTGCCATGTAAAATTGCAATGGAGCAGGTTGTGTTGTTTAAGCAAGAAAGACCTGCTTTTTACAGGCAACACACTAAACAATTTTTGGTTGAAGTTTTACAATGTACATTGACAATACCAGGTCAAGTTGCAACAAATTGAATCTTGCTTTTGACTTCTGACTAAGTTTCATGATGAAACTTCAAATAAATGTGAACACATAAAAAGTATGTTGGAAATGGTAGCATTTCTGAAGTAAAGAAAAATCAGAAATGATTTTCATTTCCCATGAGCTTGAGATTGTAAGTGAATGGAATATGAGATGCAAAGTTTATGATTATTTCTGAGCACTGTATATTGTTGTATGGCAGGACTACGCCAAAACCGATGGATTGGAGTACGTGTGTCCTCGGTGCAGTGCCTTGAAGTTCAGTAAAAAATCCCAAAAAACTGCAAATGGTTATTAACAGGTGAAATGATGGTGTCACTTTCCAAGAGCAAAATGTACATGCCAAGTGTTTAGATAGATTTACTTACATATCCTATGTGCTCAGACTTCTCTCTCTCAATTCATAGGACTCAAATTGTTACACTTATGTTAAAGCTTTTTTAGAGTTTTTTTATTTTTTATTTTATTTTGCCAAAGTGTCTTCATACACCTTGGGTACACTTAGGAATTCATTGCAATTATTATTATTATTATTATTTTTAAATTTGCACAGTTCTTTAGTATGAGTTAATGAGACAAGGTGGTGATTGAACACATTTTTCCATGAAGAGAAAAAAAGTAACAAGATAAAAATTAGTTAAGTTTATTCAAACAAGGTTTATGGCAGCATCCTTTGTTTCATGTTTGCTCATTCATTTCTTGATACTAATTCAGGTGATGTACAGTTTTTATGACAGTATATAAATATTTTTTTATATTTTTCATTCTGAAAAAGAGAAGGGAAATAACTTTAAGGATTTGCTTTGTAATGAAATTTATATCATTTAGAAACATTGATATCTATATTCCGTTTGGCAATCTAATCATCATAAAAAATAATTATACTTAATTAAAAATTATTTTGTAATGAAACGATCTTTAGTTTTACTCTTTCTTTCTCGCTTACTTCCTCACCATCTATTTTTTCATATATATATATATATATATATAATTGAATTCTAGCACACAAAAAATATTAACCAAATGGTCATATTTTAATAAACTTTAATATTAGTATGTTTATATACAAGTTTTAAAGTTTTGTAGTGTAGGAAGAAAAAGAAATATTGTTCATTCTTAAAAGTTGTAACATTATAATGGCTAATTTTCCCTACATCATATCAATTTAGACATACACTCAACACATTGACGTGAAATGTCTGTTTTGTTTTTAATGATTTAAAAAATTTGTCTTCCGGATATTTATATCCATAAGTTAAATTATAAAGTTTTGGATATACAAATTTGGAACTAACATGTCACTCGGATTTCACCATTGAGAAGCTTACTTGAAAAGCATAAATGATCTTCCGGATGTCAAATCCGTAAGCAAACGTAAATGAGTTATGAATCTCATTTCTCAACACCATAACACACAATTCTGGATATGAAAATTTAGAACTCATAATTTATTTTCGGATATAACAAATCCAGAACCTAAAATGAAATAAAAAATGACCTTCCAAATCCAGAATATATAAAACTCAATTCCAGATTTGTGCATTAAAAAAAAATCAAAGACAATGTTAGAATTTTAAATTTTGTTGAGTGTTGGGTTGCAGGAAGCAATTGCCAATTATAATTTAACATGTGGTAACACTATATAGTATTTGAGGTAGGTATGACCAACTTACTAACATCTATACACGTATATTACAACACTCAATAGGTAACTCCTGCACTGCTCTTACAGACAATTTATTTGGTTTCTGACACAAGTTGTTTCTCAAGTTAGATATACATTTTTTTTAAAATACTAAAAGTAGTAGCATGTAACAAGTGATTTTGAATATTTTTTTTAATATATATATTTATGTGGATAATGTCAATATATAAACTATTTAGTTAGTTTTTAAAACTTTTAAATTTGGGACTATAATTTTAGTTTGAGAAATGAAAATTGGAGTCATTACAAATTTTGAAGATTAAAAGGATAATTAAATTCATAAAAAACTACAGAGTATAAACTTGATACTTGTGCAGACACAACACCTGTTATTACAAAAATAACTATTTTCTATTTAAAATAAAAGAGTTTTTTAATAGACAAATAGACTTTCGTTACTTAATATAAAAAGCCAACATTAATATCAATACATTTAATAATAAGGGGAAACTTACTTATTATTGTTTGGGTGCTTGAATGAGTTAAATTCTTACCAACAATTTTTTAATTAATTGATATTTGTTCTGTTCCACGGTATTAATTTTCACAAAGATTGTAATTTCAGATTCTTTTAGAAAAGATAAATTAATTGATGTTTTTAACTTTTCAATAGAATATTAATTTTTATTTATTTATTTTTAAATTAATTATCTTTTCTATTTCTAGACAAAATATTTATCTCAACAATATAATTATTTTTATTATAATAAAATAAAATTAGATAACATAAAATTAATTATTTTACTTTATAAGCTTGAAAAATATCTATTTATACTCAATTAAATAACCCACCATTTTAAGAATGCAGTGCTAACATGTAGTTATTATAGGGTTCAATCTTTTGCTGGCAACAACAGTTATTAAGACCCTTAGAAAAGTAAATTTTGAGAACTGGTGAGAAAGTAAATACCTGAAAAATCAATTACAGTATCTTATGTGTAGTTTTTAACTACTAACTGAATTTTGTATCTATTGACTTGATTGAAATTTGATGAAAAAAAGTATTTTAATTTGAAAACTCATTTGCACCATACCCAATGTTTACCTTTTTAAGTAAATAAACTACAAAGCAATGTAAGCTGGTATATTATTATTATTATTATTTTCGTTATTATTATTACTATTATTGTCACTATTACTCTTCATTTACATTAAATTTTTTAAAATAATTATAAATCATCTAATAAGATAAACGATTAGATTCTTTAATTTGAGAAAAAAAAAGCTGAACATCATGACATGATTCTAATTATTTGTTAATTTGTAATAATCTTTTATTTGAATGGAAAACAAAGAAGTGAAATTGAAAAAAAAAAAGGAAAACAGAAGCAAGAAAGAAATCAAAATGAGAGTAATTTAGATTAAAAGAAAACCAAGAGAAATTAAAAGAAAATATATTTATTATAAAATTATTGTATTTGATTTTTATTATATCTATATTATTATTGTTATTTTATTCATTTATTATATTTAAGATATAAAAAGTATAAGTTTTATATTCGATTATGTAATCTTTACAATAAATTATGTGTATTGCATAATTCATTATAGGATGAAGCAAACAAAATATAAAGAGCACTTATAATAAAATAATAAAAACTATAACAAATTTATTAAACAAAATTTGCAACTAATATTGTAGGAATAATTTTTTACTTAAATTTTCTTATTGAATTTTATGTATAGTTCATTGTATTAAAAAAAATTGTTAATTTTATTTGAAGATGCTACTATATTGTATTAAAAAAAGAGTAAAATGTTTGTGACACCACCTGAGGCAACAAACCCTTGAACCTCATAATTAAAATTGAAGTATGAAAGACTGAAAGCATGAAACACAAGAAATGTACACACACAGTGACACAGAGTCCCTCCACCCCAGATAGTGCTCTTGGAATAATTCTCAATGTGGTCCCCATTCTCTGCAGAAAACTAACATGATAACCACAAGTGGCTGTACTATCTCCAAGAGGAATAAGTAAAACCCCTTCATCTCCATATACAATACAAATTTCCTTCTAGTCTATGATTCAAGATAAGAAATAAAAGTGATAGCCCCCAAGAAAATTATTTTTTTCACTTATACATGAATGTACTTATGGTCTTAAAATTTTATTTTGAATATTTTACTATAATTTTTCATGTATTTGATGTTTTATTTAACATGTATATATGAAACTCTCTCCCCTTTCCTGTAAAAATGAAAAGAAAAACAACAACTATTTCAACTTCAGTCATTAAAGATTCAGTTATATAGACTCAATCAGAATAATACATTCATTGAAAATGGTTAAAACTCAGTCACAAGTCAAACTAAAAATTGGTTTCAAACAAAAGTTTAATTTAGTCATAATGCAACTAATGGGTTAACACAAGGTTAATGGAGGAATTTGTTTGTTCTAACTTCAAAATTAACTCCTGTTGTAGTTTAAAGTAAGTTTGAACACATTACAATTACATTCAAAGTTTTAAAATAATTCTATTAAACTTTTAAATATACTGGTGAGTGAAATTACATCTCTCAAAGACACATCATTTCTACAGCTATCAATCTGTTGGGTATTTTTTAAATTCAAAGGAAGAACTACTTTATATTCAATACTTGTAAGGCATTTTTAACAACTATTGCTTAATTTTTTTTTTTCATGGAAACAAACTCTCCCTTATTCACACTATTATAAATAAAAGGAAATAAACCTTATAGCTGTCAAAGATTCATAGGTCTCACTCATTCATAAAGTCACACTGAAAACAAATAGAAATTGTGTTCCAACATGTTAAATATAATTATAAACTGTACATAATAATACTAAAATATATATAATGAAGTCAGTGGGTAAGAGGCATTAGAGAAGAGTTTAGATTAGTTTCCATGAGATGATTTGTTTGAAACCTTCTTGCTGCCATAATAGTATTACCGTCTACAGGACATGCAGTGATGGAAGGGAGTTAAGTTAGGAACCCCACAGTTGTAACAGAAGGCACTCCCACACCTGAAACATAAAATTAAACAAAAATTCATAAATGTATTATAAAATATTGACATGAATCCATGAATTTCCCACTTCTCACTTCTCCTGTAGCAAGCAGATGAGACATTAAACTAAAATAATATGTAAGAACCTCATGCTTTGGAAAGATTATGTGAATGATGAATTTACATAATTTACCATTCACAATAATCTAGTGGGGGAAGTAGATGGGTAGAAAAAGAATGAAAAAAAAGACTGATCAATAGTCTCATGCATGGTTCTTAATAAGAACCACACGAAAACCTAGTTAAAAAATGTGATACCTAAATAGAACATGGTCACATGTTAACTTAAAAATTTAAAACCCTGAAATATGTGTTAAAAGACCTGCTTGCTTGTAAGTCATTTTTCTGATTCTTACACGAAATTAAACAGTGAAATGAACCAATGAAGACTTAAAAAAAGGTGCACTTTGAGGATGTTCGTAATAATGATAAGTATGGACAAACTATGCCATATTTTGTCCTTTTCAATGAGATATTCAAAATTTAGCCAAGAGAGACGGTGGTTGAAGCCAAGCCATTCGTGCTAATTCTTACACAAAAGTCCTGATTAGCATGGTTTTTATGTTAAAAGGAGAATAATGGTTCCCGATGCACAAAACAGAGAAGCATGACTGAAAAAACACTCTGAATATGGAAATGTATTGCAATTAAAATTACAAATTTATGAAATTGTATGAAGGTATGTTACCTGCATTTCATGTACATGCAGCCAGAGGTTTTGGCAACGTAAAACCCACAAGTGGGGCATCTCTTCCACATCATTTGCTTAGCAAGGTTTCTCAACATCACATCTTCTCTTCCCCTCTCTTCGGCGTTCAGCTTTTGAAACTCCTCACAGGGCATGTCTTCGTGCCAGGGTACTCTACACAGCGCACAGAACATCCTCCGACAGTTTGGACAATTCGATTCTCTGATACCCTCATCCTTCTCGTCGCGAATCAACAGCACAGAGCAATCTGGAAAAGGACAATAGAACTTCTCCTCCACAGAAATCACCGCCTCGCACAGCGCTTTACCCCACCGATCCAAAATCTCAGGGGCGAGAATCGAGCGGCAATCTTCCGCTTCCAGTAATCCCCTGCATCGCGGCACAGGGCAGCCTATGTTGACGACGTTATCCTGGAGCTTCGATTCGACATAGAGAGCGATGCAGTGTTTGCAGTAGACGTGGCAGCAGCCGTTGATGGAGAAAGCTTCCGTGGAGGTTTTGGTTTCAGTGCAAATTTCGCAGTCGAAGGGGACTGCGCCGGAGGATTCTCCCGTGAACCTTTTCCGTTTGCCAAAGGAGGTGTTTGCGGGAATGAAATTGAGGACACGGAGATCATCGTCGTCCTCGGTGTCGGAGAGGTCGACGACGTGGACAGGTTTGGAAGCACCGTCGTGTGGGTCCATGGAGACGACGTTTGACTTGATCGTGCCTAGGAAGGAAATGGGCGTGAAAAAGGAGGAGGGAGTGAAATCGTCAACGTCGATCACTTCCACTGAATGAGGAAGAGGAACGGGAACTCCGGTGGTTCTGCGATTTTTCTTGTGCGACGCCGTTTCATAGTTAAGGGGGGTTGCCGGCGGAGTCATCACCGGCAGCGGCGGTGGCGAGGTTTGAGGATTGAACATTTTGGGGATTTGGGTGACAGCGGAGGACTGTAAACTTCCACTCCACTCGCTACTTCTGAGTCTCCCCACCTTCTCTTGCTTAGGATGTACGTCTCTCTCTCTCTCTTCTCTCTCTCTTCTTCCTCTCTCTCTCTTCTCTCTCTCTTCTCCCTCTCTCTCTCACTCTTATTATATGTCAGTTAACCTAATTTCTAACTGAATTACAAAAAAACATGATCTTTTTAGTATTAGGGTTAAATTTTACTCCACTCATTTAATTAGTTAAATAGTAATTTAACCAGGTTTGACACACACATTGAAGGCATGTTTATTATTGGACGATTATATTTTTTACAACGGGTCCGGTTTACACTTACATTAAAATATTAATATTTATAATAATTTTTTAAAAAATAAATAACAAAATATTTTTAATGAAATATTAGATAAAATATAAAATGTTAAAATAATTTTTAAAATTAAAAAAATTAAAAATATTTAAAAATTAATATTTAGTGAGATGTGAAGTAAAACGTGTCAAACCATCATTTTCCTTTATTATTTTATACTTTTAGTTAAAATTTAGCAAAATAGAAGAAGAACACGAAAAATTAGAAATTAGAACAAGAGAACAAAATATTCTTAAATAAAATAATCTATTTAATTTATTAATCTGTTGTGTGACTGAAACTGATAACATTTGTGGTCTCTCCTCCTTCCTTGAGAAATTTGTTTTTATTTTTTTCTCTCCTAATTTTAAGTGTTTTTAAAACAGGATACTAATAAAATCAAATATTTGAGTAAAAAATCATGGCTTTTTCTAAGTCAAGCTAATTTCAAACAAAAGGAAAGTCTTCTCTTTCTCTTAATCCAATTGCAATTTTTTTTATTATATTATTTTAATGAGTTAAAATTTAGTATTTATATTAATTTTGATTTTATATATTTATTTAAGAAGAAATATATGTGTACCGTTCCGATAAATGACTAGGAATTCGGCCGAGGAATCTGGGTCTCAATACCGACCAAGAGGCTCATCAGAGTACGTCCAAGTCTCATCATAAATGCTAAACGTAATATTCCTTATTACATTATAAATGTTGACGCAATATTCCATTACGTTACAAATATTTCCTGATTATATCGCATAAATGTCTCAATTTATTTGTCTAATATATTTTATTATATTATATAAATGCTCCAATTATATTACATAATATTCAAATTTTAATGCAAAGTTACCATAATATGACACATTGATGCCCGGAAGAACCAGTGTGAGAAATCCAAGCTCATGAAGGCTTATAAATAGACAACCACCCACAGGAAGCATTCAACTGACATCTTTGCAATATATTCCACTATATACATTATGTGCTCTAAGTGACTTGAGCGTGGGTGTAATCGAAGGTGGAGCTCCCCTTGTCCGTAATCTGACCGAATTCGAGCAGGCGAGAACAATATGCATTGTAATATAATTTAAATGTACACAACATTTAAGAAGTAATATAGATTTATATGGAAGAGAAAAAAACTTTAATATATTATGAAATAGTGATGTGTAAAAATATTTTAAATGGAAAATTAAATTATTTTTACTATTTCTTTTATTTTTAAAGGTAACAAATAATAGTTTTGACTTTAAAATATTGAAATTTTAAAATATAATTATCTAAAAGAGAATCTTCTTCTATATTATTATAGATGTCATTTTAAATATAAAATAAACTATATTAAAAGAATTTTCTGAATAAATAATATCTAATAATATAATAATTAAAAATAAATAAAATTTTGTTTTATTATGTTTAATTAATTTGTATGGTTAATATAATTGTACCGTTAGGCTTTGAACAGTATTGCGACATCCGGTATCCTCTACCGACCGACTGTCATAAGAAAAATGAATTAGGGTAAAAGTATATTAACATATGTTAAATTGTATGAAAAAATAGATAATATGTTCTTAATCATGGTAGTAGGTTAATCTCGATTCAATAGTAAAAGAGTCATAAAAAACATGTAAATAGGCGTAACAACCAAAACAAAGATACGTTATCATTGTAACAACATTTATTGCATCAACACACAACATACTAGAACATTTTATAGGTACATTTTCATCCAAGAATCGAGGTACAAAACTAAGAGATAAATATGAAAGAGTAAAGAAGATCACAATCGAGGAGATAACTTGTTCAACTTATAAAAAAAGACTCACAACCTTTATACAAGAGAAAAAAAATATTTTTTTATTAATTGAATATAGGTATTTTTATGATAATTTTATCTAACTAATAAAAGTATAAAAAAAATATATACTTCTGAGTCTCTCTAAACAAAAAAGAAATATATATTATGTTTTTCCTTCAAAACATTTGTCTTTATTGTTATTTCACAATGTTGACATGGACTCATAGTTGAATGAAGTGTGAACATGTTAAATTGTCCATTATTACTCCTTATTGATGCATCCAATTATTGAATGAAAAAAGAAAAGAGTTTGATAGAAAAAAGGGGCAACGTTTGTCTTACTTTAACAAAAGCCCACTGAGAAACAAGTTAGGTTGGAGTTGCCAAATAATATTTTAATGCAGAGGAACTTCACTAGACACCAATCATAAACAACACTATAGTAAAGGGAAACAACAAGTGGGTAAATAAAGATAAATAAACCTAAAAGATATTGCCTATTTGGCTAATTAATAATTCTAGGGTTGGGAAACATTTTCCTTTCCTATTCATAAATTTTCACTCTTCAATGTAGTATTAAATATTATACATATCAAAATAAATATTTATCCTTATCTCAAATGTGCACTTTTTTTTATATTCTTATGTAGTGGATCCCTAAATTTTAAAACATTCTCTAAACCAATATCCACTTATAAAAAAAAAGGTAAAGGAAAACACTATTTTCTTTAAATAAATTAAAATAAAGGAAATTTATATACTTCCATTTAATTTTAAAATTAATCAATACTGTGAATTATATACTCCATAATCGATCTGTTACATAAATAAGAATAACTCTAAATGATAATTGATTTAATTGGTGTACAATTGATTTTTGTTAAACTTTAACCTAAACATGGAATAAAATAGGTAAAACAATTCAAGGACATGAAATTAAATTTGATAAAATATATTTTATTTTATTTAAAAATTAAAATGTTATATTTTTTTTCTAATTTTGATTTTTTTTTATAAAAGTTTTGATGTTATGCATTACTATGCAACTTGACATCTCAGCTAGGTTGACACTTCAACAATAACAATCATCTACCATCACATTAAAAAATATTATTAAAAAAACAAGAAAGAAAATGCAAAATATGGGAGGATTAGACCAAAACTCATATGTTAACAAAAATGATACATAGGTAGACTATACTTATTCATAAAGAATTCTAAGAATGGAAGTTTATATACCAATGAAATGATTCTCTATGAATAAATCCTAAATTAGCCAACTTATCAACACAATCATTTCCTTCACAAAAAATATTAGTAACTTTAAACCTGTTTTTCCCACAGTATTTAAGACATCCACGAAACATTAGTCCTAACAGTAAACGCAACACAAACAAAGACAAAATCACATTCAACCCAGACATCAGTAAGTCTTATCTTTTGGGTTTACCTTTATTTATTTTTGAACTTTTTTAGTTTTGAAAATTTGAAAAGTGTTTTTACTTTTTGCCAAACATCTAATAACTTCATGAGTGGATTGCTAAGTAGATAATAAAGCGTCATTGCACCACAATTGAGTGTTGACTAGGTGGGAAGTGGATTTGCATAAATCATTTCATACAAATAAAAACAATGTTACAACCATAATTATGTTTACCCCAATCAATAATACTATTGGATTATAGATATTATATTTTATTTGTATTGAATATATTATAATACAAATATAATATTTTATTAGGACAAAATCAAAGTTAATTTTATCAAGATTAAAATTATTATTTTTTGTGATTTTTAGAGAGAGAAATATCAGTTACTTAATGGTAGTTATGCATGACACTTTAAAGTATGTGTATAGAATTAGTATGAAACTCACGTAGACACATCAACATAATTGCTTATATGCTCCCATAATCGATTATATTTAAGGAATTAAAATCAAAATCTTATTTAACGTGTCAGAAGTGATACCAACAAATTTATTTTATTAAATAAATAAATAAGAAAATGAGAGAGAAAAAAACGTTTTTGAAAATTAAAATGTGACTTTTCATTCAATCTTAATAACTTTAATTCCAAAGCTTCAATTTCAACTCTATTGTTGTCTGCTTCATATTTGATAATCAATTTAAATGTCACTCTATTATCATTATTGGTTAAATGTGAATGATATAATCAATTGAAACTGATTTAAAAATAATTGTGATGAATGGTTGTTTAATTCCGAAAATTAATTTTTATTTAGGATTTACAAATTATAGTTCAATAAAAATTCATTCATTTATAAGTTATACAATAGATGATTCCCTCACACATCTATTCACAACGGCCTTGAAAATATATAGAAAAAACGCTTATAAGTTCTACTCAATACCTTCTTCTAGAGCTCATTTGCTTCATTTCAAAACACTCTTAATTGTGGTATTGTTAGGCTTTTTTATTATTCAAAAATATTATTTCATTTAGTAACAAGTTCTTATTACATAATTACATTTTTTCTACACGGTCAATTCTTTTAATCTTACTTGATATGTACCATTAACATACAATAAATTAAAAGATTCGTTGCTTAAAAAAAAAATCATGGTTATCATTAAGAGTATATCAATGTTTGTTGTGTAGATAGATCTTCAAATAATACCTTTTATCAATTTTATGTTATTACTAAGAGTAAAACAATACTGTTTTAAGTTAATAGATGGAAGTGGTGAAATAAAGGATGAAAAATTCTTATTAAACATATGAAAGATGTAATTATAGGGGTTGAGTCAACAATGTGATAATGTAGTTGTATGTTATAACATCATAATCAGAAAAAAAATAAAAATAAAAATAGTTATATTTACTAACAATGTTATTAGATTACAGAAATTGTGAATGATGTTGCCTATATTAAGAAGTTTATTATAGGAATTCTCAATGATATTATCAATATTCAATAACTTTAACTTATTTAACGATGTTTCTATTGTTCTCACATAAAATTTGTTTTAATAATTATCATAATATATAAATTTACACGTTTGAATAAAAGACTTCGATTGATGATTATTAATTGGTGAATAATTTTTTTATAAAAAATATGGATTTTGATTGGATGATACCATCCTTATTAATCAGTGGTGAGATCCTTTAGAATCTATAAAGTAGATTTAAACGTATTTAATGTTTGGATAAACTAGTCTAAAGACTTAGTACTACATTGTCTCGTGTATTAGTCTTGTATCACTTCTTGGTTGTTTAACATTTGTGAAAATATTTTGAATCATTTTTCAACCATCAAGATGTTATCATCCATGAAAACTCGGTTTCAGTTTGTCTCTATAATGAAGAGTTTGTGTGCTATCAGATCAACCTTTCTCCAAAACTTTTCAAAATTATCTAATATTTAGTCTTGTATACAAGATTATTAGTTTTCTCTTTTTACAAGATCATTTGGTCCGATAAAATTAACATAATAAAAAGTCCTGCACGTAAATACTCAAAGTCAACCTACCAAGCCTCCGATAAAGATTTCAAGGTTCTGTCGTTTTCCACAAACACTAGCTTATATCATCATTTAACACATTGGGTTGATCTTAGTGCTATTTATTTTCATAGAAAACATGAATAAAGTTTCTATTAAAGGGAGAAAAAATGATCATACTAATACATCATCTTAAGATATAAACGGAATTCTCATCTCATTCTATGAACATTACACTATGGTGACTACAACTCATATCCGAAGCTTCTTTCCAGGTGTCGGTTCATCATCATAATGGTGGCCCCCTTCTCCATTTGTGTCCTTTTCCATCTTCTTTCTGGCAAGTATCTTATTGATCTTGTGCAAATCATTATTCAGCTTCTGGTCCTTGTTTTGCTTTCGAGTCTTCCGCCCATCTTGCATCTTCACACCGAACTGGAATGCAGCTTTTGGCATTGCTTCCTTCTGCTCATTGTAAGTTGCCCATTCCTCTTCAGTTTCAAAGTCCCATCTATGAAGGCGACCCTTTGCCTGTTGAAAACACACATTTCAATATTGTAAATTTTCACCAGTTTACTCATTTTCTAAGTGGGCAACGATATAACCCAACCAAGACAAGCAAATTTATCATTTTTTTCCTAAGTAGTTTATTTTTAGACAAAAAATAGTATATAATAGTCATTGTGGTATGTTGTACACCACTATATAAAAGAAATGCATTCAATACTAGTGAACCAGATGTTACTTACCCTTCCACCCATATCCATTTTGGACAAGTCGTCTTCATCATCACTGTCCACTATCTCACGGTTATATTCTTGATATCCTGGGTAACATTCAGAGTAACTCTCCGAGATGAAGTTGGGATCTTTTTCACGGGCATCTTTCTCCCTCAGCTGTTGAAGTCTCTGGTCATCTCGCTTAAACACTGATCCTAAACCTCGGTCCTTCTCCTCTTGTGTCATAAAACGAGGATCTTGTGGAAGATTTATACCTGCTTGCACATCATAAGTCTGCATATTTGGCTGAAGATATTGATCAGGGTAAGCCAGTTGTTCTGCATACTGGTATTCTTGCCACTCTCCTTGGTAACCGCCAGCCAAGGCTTGTGTTTGCATTACATCATATCCATTCTGCACCACAAAGTGAAATCAGAGATAGAAACAAAATACACCATCAAACAATTCAAGCGGAACAAAACTAAATGAGGAAGCATCAATAACATAAATTTTCTTAATAGTTCAAAGTCTATATAAAATTTTAAGTAATGATGAAACAGAAAGAAATTCGTTTCCAATCATTTCGCCAAGCATACCCACAATTGAAAACTACACATACACAGCACTAACTTACAGTTTCTTGCCACCCTTGAGGAAGCATTGAAGGTGGGACAGGACCATAAGTAGGTTCTCCGAAATATGAAGGTTTTTCTTTGTTCCTAGGAGACTCTTCCATGTCCTCGGAGACAGGACTTTGGCTCAAGTCCTTACCAGGTATATCATACTCAACACCATCACCTAGAAAAATGTCATCATCTTCTGCTCTAGCAACAGCTGGGCCTTGTTTCTCTCTTGAATGAAGAGGATTTTTCTTTATGGGAGGTGGAGGAGGTGGGAGTATTTCTTTTTCAGCTTGATATTTTGCTCCACCTTCAATCTTCGATGGCTTATCCTCTTTGTCATATCCATTACCAACAGACAAAATCTTCCCTGCATATAAAAAAGGAGAGTTCCAGGAACCTGTTAATTTTTATTTTTAAAAGATCACGCAAGAAAGGATACAGTGAATGTTTCCATCCATCCTCTTCCTGGTCATCTATATCATATAAAATTTGTCTGTCCTTTTCAGGTTTTGTTCTGATGCTTTTTTCTTTTCCTTCTCAGTGGCCTTTTCATTATTCTTATGCAGTTGATGCCTTGATGGACGTTTTGAATTATATATTGATTTCTCCATGCAAAGCAAAAGGTTTTGTGCATAGTCTTTTTAGCATTGAGAACAAACAAGGGAGGAACGCCCCCACCCACTGACCTATGCTACTCAAACTCAATAAATCTACAGTTTAACTCTAACCTAAATCATAGTATGCACATGTATAAACAATGGTTGTGAACAAAATCAGTGAACAAAATCAACACATTAAATAACAAAAATATAGAAACGCACCCTAACTTACAAAAGCATTGATTTAAAGAAAATTGCATGCATTAATCAGTATGAACTTTTTAATTTTTATTTTAAAAGATCATGCAACAAAGGATACGGTGAATGTTCCATCCATCATCTTCCTGGTCATCTATATCATATAAAATTTGTCTGGCATTTTCAGGTGTTATTCTGATGCTTTTTTCTTTTCCTTCTCTGGCATTTTCATTATTCTATGCAGTTGATGCCTTGATGGACATTTTGAATTATCTATTGATTTCTCCATGCAAAGTAACGGTTTTGTGCATGACCTATGCTACTCAAACTCAAACAAATTTACAGTTTAAGTCTAATCAACACGTTAAATAAAAAAAATATAGAAACGCACCCTGACTTACAAAAGCATTAATTTAAAGAAAAATGCATTAAACCTATATGAACTCGCATCTAGAAGATAATAACCAAGACTTCCAAATTATCTGTCAGTGCAGTATTACCTTTTGCATCTTTTTCCTTCTTTTTCTTCTTTAGGATCTTCCCAGAAGAACCAAGACGAAGATATGACATTATTTTAGCAATTCGATCTAGAACAGATCCATCAACATTAACTGTAACCATTTCCTGTACAACATAAGAGCAAAGTTAAATTAGCAAAGTTCATGTATAGACTAGAAGTCTGATGCAAAAGAGCACATGTCAAAACTGAATCAGCAAGATCATAAACCTCTGGCACTGGACAGTCAGCTTTACTACGATGCAAGGTTGTTGGAATATCATGATGGTATCCACCCTCCTACCAGATTAAAAATAAGAATTTGTCAGAAAATTGTTTACGGAGAATTAAAAGAATAATCTTCTACAAGGATTGGATCAACCAGTAAAAAGACATGAGTTTTAACCCAGAACTTGCAAACAAATAGTCACCCTAATTTTAGTATAGTCCCTTGGGTGGACTGAAGAACTCAGGTCCCTTCCTTAGTTGTTACTACAGGCATTATCATGTTCAGGTATTACATTCTTAATGCATATTCATATCAAAATAAAGACAGATCCAACACGTAGTACTGGCCACAGGTCAACAACATCGCATGATTTATGATCATGATGATTTTAAATTGGCTAATCTACAATACTGGAAAAACATGGGCACCTGACTATCAAATTTGTAATACAACCACAGTATGCTATTGTAATAAAATGTCTTCATGGTTTAATTTCAAGTCTTGACTGTTCATACAAATCCAACACTCAATATTCACTTCTCTCATATCTCGCATAGCATATAAGTTATACACAGACATACGGGATAAAGGCATTCCAGGTCATTAAATTAGTGGACTGCCGAACATTCCTTTTTTAGGACGCAAGTAAAGCACACTGACATGCTCTTAGACACACCCACACCAATTCTAGGATAATATAAGAGTATAAGCAAACAATAGCACCAACGAAATGAACTTTCAAAAACAGAAACATTGTTAACAAAATGGAAATGCTCACCATGTTATAAATAAATGTCATTCGACCAGGGAGGAACATCTCATTTGTCTTACTGATTGTTTGAGGCTTGACGATCCATTGATAAACTGACTGAAACAAATCTTAAAGGCATCACTACCAATGGGCTCCAATAATTCATAAATTAGTAGCTAGGATATCAAAACTTAAATAGCTAAAGTAATATCCAGTTCCAATTCTATACAGATCGGCGAAAGAACCTTAGCAGTTGCGGTGCGAATTGACACTTGTTGATCTTCCTTTGCTGACCTGCAGAAAATACTACCATATATTAAAAGCATAATTCATGAGAAAAATTTAGGGAAATACAAAAATGCTTTAATCCATGGCAGTAAAATCCTCTCAAAATTTGGGCTAGGCCTGCCACAACCCCAAACACTAGCTCATAAGGTGAGGATTGTCAAAGAATATATGCTCTACCTTGACGATATCTATAGTCTATGTTAAATCTCAATAAACCTATAATGATTATTACTGAAAAATCTGATTCTAACTAACCTGGATTTCCCATCAGCATCATCCCCAGCATCTGGTTTCTTATCTATCTCACTTCTTACTTTGTTCAGCAAAGCATAATCCAAACCTTTGACCAAATGAGTGTGCTCCACATCGCCTAACCAATATCAATAAAGCCAACAAGATTTATTAGCACAACATTCCAATATAAGCTTAATTTTTTAGCTAAAGCAAAGATAATTCACATATACAATGACTCCACAATCAGGCCTGCAATAATAGACACAAACACTCCTTTATAATGCAAGAAAGTCATAACATATACAAGAATAAAATAACATACATCAGAAAAGGAAAACAATACGGAGGCACGTGGCACAGGGAATTCTAAATTCGAAGCACCTTGTAAACCTATTCACAAGATATCAGGTCTAAGCTACCGAAATTTATACTAGCCTTCGTCTATATTCAGGATAAATTCGACAGTTGAAAGTTACTGAATCCTGAATTTCAATGCATCTTATGCTTAAGTTTCAATGTAAGCAAAAGTCAAAATAAATCTCTTATATACCAGACCCTCCATGAAATAAATCTACAACAGCAATCAGCAATCTTTACACAACAACAAAAAGAGACTTCAAACCTTAATAGTTCCTCAAAGCGAGGAAGAAAACAAATAATAGACAATACAAACCTCCAAGGTACTTGCTCTTCTCAATAGATAACTTGTGCGCATCAGATGACCTACAAAACACCATAACATAATTACTGAGCAATCCCGAAAAAAAAAAAACAGCTGGTTATCCTCCTTTCGAGAGTGCTTAAACTGGGAAAAAGGTTAAACGAAACTTTACCGAAGATCCACAGTACCAGGTGGAGCAACTGCATGAAACCCAAGTTCAGTTTGTTCATAATCAGGATTTTGATCTTCTCTTCGCTCTTTAGCTCGATCTCTGTATTTTGGCAGTTCCGGTTCTTCCGGTTTTTCTTCTCTGCATAAATACGAGATTACACCCAAACATTACGTAACCCTTTGTCCAATTAACATGTGTCTGTATCAAAATACAAACAAGATTGCGAAAAGTGTTGGCATGGATAACACTTACTTGCGGCGAATTGGTTTCTCTTTGTAGTTTTTCTTGTTGGACGCGGTCATGCTGGCGAAGCAATCGAAACTATTGGTAGTGAAATTTGAAATGTGCTATCGAGGAACGTTGAAATGAAAGATGGGATTTCAATTGGGAGCGTTTTGTGGTTAGGGTTTTTCAGGGAAACGACGATTAGGAACAGGGTAAAACGAAGAAGAACTTGGCGAGGAAAATCGAACACAGATTAGTTTAGTTGAAGAAGATGTTTTTTAATTTTTAATTTTATTATTTTTTTATAAAATTGTATAAAAATAATGACCATATATATATGTATTGCTATTTTTCCTGTAAAATTGTTAAATGATAAATAAAGTTTAATGAAATTATTTTATTTGAAAATTTTGAAAAATAAATATAGATAAAATAGGGTTGGTTTGTTTGGATTATGAGTAAAATATGGAGAGAAAAATGAATTAAACTAATATGTTGGTTATATTTTTTATTTATTTAGATGAGTGGAAAAGACAGTAGGAAAATAAATATACTGTTTATTTTGTTTTAATTCATATTTTTAATTTATTAATTCACTTATTTTGTTTTCACTGATATTTTTTTTAATTTTCATTTCTAAAAAAAATATAATTTACTTTGAAAATTCTAAAAGATTAAAAAATCTATTTTCTATTATTTTAATCTTTCTCTAAGAATAAAAAAATCAGAGTTAGAAGGAAAGTCATAAAAATATTTAGAAAAATTTTTAAAACGACAAAATCTATTTTCTTAGGTAGATTAAATACATATTTTAAAATAATAAAGCAGAATATAAAATAATAATAATAATAATAGAACATTTTGCAATATTTAGTATTTTCCTAATTCTTCAACCATACCAACACTACATAAATAAGGGGTCTCACTCTCTTTTTCTCTATTGTCAATAGGCAACTACCATCCTATTTTGTCACAAAAACAAATTTTGTCTTCTTACCAACAAATTAGCCAAACTCTCTACCTCACTTATAACTTGTTTGGATGTTACTTAAAAGATATTATTATTTTTAATATTATTTTTAAAAATCTATTAATAAAAATAATAAAAGACATCAAATAAGATGAGAAAAACACATAAAATCACTTACTATTTTGTATACATAATCTTGATAGATTTTTTTCTTGCATTCGGTTAAGTCACGTCTTCCACTCACTACTAATTCCTTCTCTCACCTCACAATCATTCCACATTATACTTTCTACGATAATTGTTCTTATAATAATATTTATTTTATTTATCTTGATTCATCAAAACACACGCCAAATTCATATCTCTAAATATGAAAACTATCTACACTCAAACAACTCAAGAAAAAGAAAAATAGAGAAATTTATTCTAAAAGAAATTAATTGGTACTTATTATTCTCCTCTTTATGAATGATTAACTCATAAATCTAGAGAAAATGCAGAGAACAATGGTTTTATAGAGATTATAACTTTTATAAAATGAAATTTGAATAATTAATATTTTTTAACTAAAACAATAAAATATTAAGATTTTTTGTCATTTTAACCACTTATATCTCTTATACAAGTTAACTTAATTTTTACAATGATATCTTTTATATCCAAGTTCAACAGGTTTTGTGTTTGGTTTTGATTGTGGACTTAAACAACAAAGTATAAAAGATATTTTCTTACCTATCAAATAATCTCATAAGCAAAGTATCCAATCTAGCCCATAAGATGCAAATTGTATGGTTGGATAGATGCAAGTGTTGTGCACATGCATTGTTTGATAAACTTTTGTTTGAATAGATGTAAACAAGAATACTTAGTTAAATAAGATTTTGCATGAATAAACAATGTGAAGCCTTTCACTGTCATGTCAAATGTTAACTAGTGTTTGTTTTATGCTTGTAGTAAATGTACGCTTCTTCATTCTTTTAATAAGATATAACAACACATTATTAACATCAAATATCTCTTGAAAATGTGATGAAAGTTGCTTCATGCTAACAACTTATATGAAAGGGTGAGATGACAGAGTGTGGAGTCAACCAATTGTGTTAGGTGTTGTGCTTTGCTCGAAAGGAAGAGAAAAGTCACCTACCTTAGCCTATAAAGTTTTGTCATGCTCCAAAGGTGCTACGAAAAAAAACCACACATATTCAATGTATGTTAAGAACATTTAATGCGTCTTGAAACCTCAAAATATGCTAAAATGTAAGAAGAAGAAGAAGTAGTAGAAGATGACTCTCACAACTATTGCAAAAGATGTGTACCAACTTTTTTCTTTTCAAGATCTATATATAGAAGATCTTTTTGAAGAAGGAGGAACAACGAATGAAGACAATGAAAATCTTGCTATAAGAGCGTGAATAAGACCTTGAGCTTCCAAACATTGCAGTTGTGAGAAAGAACATTATTCGTGTTCATTAGCAATCTACAAGAGTGATAACCCTTGTATAACATCGTAAGACACTATGCTTCTTTTTAGTGAGGGAACTTATGATCTTTAAGATAACTTTTTTTTGTAAACCTTTTTGGTTTTAGTCAGGAATGGTTGTGTTCCAAAATACTTAGTCTTAGTCAAAACTCATTGAGTTCCAAATAATACTCGGTGTTAGCCAAGAGTGGTTGCACTCCAAAGAATAATTAGTCTTAGTTAAAAGTGGTTGTGTTCCAAAAAATATTCAACCTTAGCCAATAGTGGTTATATTCCAAATAATATCCAGTTTTAATCAAAAGCGATTGAGGTCCAAATAATACTCATTTGTATTTTGTAACAGTAATATGTCTAGTGAAATTGTAATTTGTTGATCGAGAAATGGTTATTGTATTTGTTAACAGACGAACCAATATAAAAATAAATTGCAAATCCTTCTTATCCCTTAACCTTTTCTATAACATGTTATTTAATTATAATTACTATTAGAAGAAGAGTCTTTTTAGACTTTCATTTCTCAAACATGAAGTTGACTTAGACATTATTTATCAAATACAAACTCTTAAGAAAAACTTATTAACAAATTGTTTCTAAAAAAAACTATAATCTAATCACATGTCCTAAGACCATGTCTTGAAAAAATTAAAAACACAATTCAACTACCATTTATTAAAACAAATTCTTCTAAAAAGGACAAACAAATTCTTCTAAAACTCATCTTTTATTATGGTAACACCATTTCAAACATACACAATTAAATAATCGGTGCATTGTATCAGAATAAAAAAATATGAATGTGAAGGATACATAGTATTTAAACGGATATACAAAAGGTACATTGATATTTTAATCCATTATATAATATAAATCTAAAGTTATTACGAAGTGGATTTTAAGCCTACCTCAACCCCATAAAATCGGCTCATAGGGTTGAGGTTTGCACTCACTTATATACAATGAAAGACTCTAATTTCTAGTCGATGTGGGATCTCCAACAAAAATAGATGATTTTTAAATGTTTCATCTTGAATGAAGTTGTATAATGATTTTAACATGGAAATTTTTATAAAGAAATGTTTAATCTTTAATTTTAATAATAATATTAATAATAATTGTATAGTAAATTAAATAATTGTTATTAGTTAACTAATATATAATTAATAATAAATAATAAGTGAGATGGAATAACTTGAATTAACCAAAATAAACATTAATTGTTTTTTTTTATTTTGATGAATGATTTAAAATGAATTTTCACTACATATTTATATCAAAATAAACATTAATTGTTTTTTTATTTATTTTGATGAATGATTTAAAATGAATTTTCACTACATATTTATATAAAAATAAATAACTTTAATTACAAATTATTATTAAGTTTCTTCTCTCCACCCCAACAGACCAGTCCAAAACAAGAGTGGTAACGAATGTATTTAGCCATATATGTTTCGTTACTTGTTGTGAGAATTTACAACTCAGAATTATTTACTACACTTTGCAATATCAAAAGAAATAATATTCTAATGTTGTGGCATAATAAAATTTAATAGAAGATGAGATGTCTATAGTTTTGTCATTTGTGAAACTTTTATTGTTATATATTAAAAACAAAATATTCACTACAACAAGAAAAACATTAAATAAAAATCAATTTTTAGAGACAAAAAATAATGAATTGCTATAATAACTAAATTAGAGACAATTTTAGAGACTAATTTTTTTTTTATTTCTAAATTAGTTTATATTATTGTTAAATGATTTTTAAATTGGTATCTAATTAGCAATCAAGGTTTTTCTACCAAATTTAAAAATTAAATAATTGGTAGTTAAAACATTAGTAGCTAATTAGATATCAATTTAGAAACCATTTAACAATAATAGAAACTAATTTAGAAACCAATATTTTTTTTTAGTTACTAAAATGGTCTTTAATTTAGTTACTATAAAAACTAATTATTATTTTTTTCTAAAATTAGTTTCTATTTCATGTTTTTTTTAGTGATTTTTTATACCAGCCAATTACTTTCTTATTATTATAATTTTTAACTGATTTTATATTATTTCAAAAAGAAAAAAAATTATCAATATATATATTATAAATTTACATTTTTCACAATTCATCCATACACCCCACAATAGATTATTCCAAAAAAAAAAATACTAATATGCCTTTTATTATTATCAAACATACAGAAAATAAACCATTCATTATTTTATGTTTTTTTGTTGATTTTCTAATTTATTTTAAAGTATATAAAATAAAGTAATGTATCTAAGTCTTCAGCAGAGTGAGATTATTATGGTGTATTTTCAGTGATCAGTGAAATAGTTTAACTACAATAATTAGTAAAACATTTGAAGATTCCATCAACATAATTATTATGCAACTTGTTTTGAATAACTTTGTAAGTCATTAATTTTATCTATTTTGAATTAATCTAAGCCATATATGCATTTGCATTGTAATAATCATCATAGGTTCCTTTGGCTGACAATTACAATGATATGTCCAAATTAAGTTGTCTCATATGTGTAGGCTTAAATAATAAATTATTGAAGAATTGTCGTATTCATGCAAAATGCTTCTATGGTAAGATACTCACATAATTTATATGAATTTGTTCTAGTTACAAAAGTTAATAAAGACACACATCAATGCTTCTATTAACTTCTATACAAGAACGTCAAGTGTGCTTGTTGAGTATATAAAATTAAGGCTAGAATATACTATCATTTTATTCGCTCATCTTCATTTTTTATGTTGGTTTTTTAAGTGTTTATGTTAAATTAACGCAATTAGTCTGTTAATTTTTATATTAATAATATTAATTTGGTTTGACGTGGCTTCTCATTTATCATACGTTAGCAAATTATTCCTATTAATCTAGTAAACTATTTTACTATAAAAAAATTATTTTCACTAAGATTATTTATAGGAGGTGAATATAACTTCGCAAATGAATTTAATTAATAATTTTTTTTAACATTAATTAAATTTTGAAAGTTTATTAGAACCTCAATAAAATACTCTAGATTTTCTCAAATTTCACTAACCGTCTATAAGATGCTAGTTCAAAAAGAGTTCACCCTTGTAAATTCTTCATTGTGTGAAGTCATATAAAAAAGGAAAGGAGTGTCTAGATTATATATCCTTCTTTAAGAGCGAAAAACTTTATGTTTAAAACTCTAAACACTTACCTTTCTTTGTAAGCCAAGAGTAACAAATATAAAACACTTCAAAAAGTAGATAGTGACTTAATTACTATAAAAGAATATTTATGGTCTCAATCTCATAAGACATAAGAAGATACATGGAATAACCAAAAGTAATTTTGTTTACACGGATAAATAAAAATATCTTTGTAATTAGTTTATTATGTGAAACTCTTGCGAGTCCTCAAAGAATACCTAACATATAAAACAAGTTTTCATCACAGATTCTCTATTACACACTAATATTGTCATCCTTACAATATATCCTTGCACAAGTTTTGCAAAAGTTTAGAAAAATTTTAATTGTTATTATCCTAACTATTTATATTTATTTTCTAACTAGCTTTATAAAGAAAATTTAGAGTTGTATTCAACTCTCCTAGTAAGTTGAGTTTGTATGTAGTTTTTTTTTTTTTAAATCCAACACTACAATAAAAAGGCTCATAGACGACGATTAATCGACCTGTATAACGACATATTTAAAATCGTCGTCTATGGAACTGTTGTTTAAACATATACATTATAGACTACGACTTAAGTCGGTTCTATAATTTTCACATAAACAACGATTTTAGGTAAAAGTTGTCTTCCATAGTTGCATGAAATGAAAGTGGTTTATTGCTGATAAAAAAAAAATGAAATGAAAGTGGTTTATTGCTGATAAAAAAAAAATGAAATGAAAGTGGTAACACAAAAATGTCCACAATCAAATATGCACTTGAAGATCAAAATAAAATGCAATGAATCAAAATTACGTAAAATATAAGAAATGTAGATTAACAATTGAACTAATAAAAATTTAATGTTCTTCCCAAATTATTCAACCGGATAATTCAAGATTCAATACAGTTATTATAAGTACAATCTCCACTGATTTTCAAATAAACTTTAATTTGTTATACAATTTTTTTCAATTGGAGAAATACTACACAAATAAATGTATTAAACCTCAAATGAAAAACTGATGATCTCTAAATGAACTTAAGTCTAACAAAATTCGAATAACATAACGCTTAAAATACAAAGACCATATTTGTCGAGGTCGAACACCCTTCGACCCAATATAAACATGTATTACACAATTCATTAAAATACATAAAATCCAATATAAATTAATCAATTATAATTTATAATTCCATATTTACAATTATAACTAATGAAAAGGCTCGGGAAGCAGTGGAAAGCAATGTGATGGAGCAAGTGACTCTTGAGGTGTAGCAAACAATGGAGGAAGCAAGAGATAGCCTCAAAAGAGGAGAACGTGCAAGTGAGACGCACAAGGTAAGGGGCTTTTAAACAGACTTATATATGACTGTTATAAGTCAAAATCATCGTTTATATGTTCAAATAGACAACAATTTTCGTATGTTCAAATTAATTTTAAAATTATCATCGTATTTTATTAATGAATCATATACGTGATGTCCTTGTTGGTGTTATTTTGCACTAGCACAAACACCATTTACAAATGGTTAATGATACGAAATGAGTCCAACTACATTGTATATTTTAGTTAAAATTAAAATTATCTAAACTAATACTAATCTGCATCGATTGCATCGCCGTTTAAAGCATAGTATGCTATATAAACATAGCACAAAATGGAACGCCAAAGGGTGATTAATTGAAAAGTTTTCAAGATTGATGGCAAAGAAATATTTTCCCATGGGTTTCTCTGTTGTTTTCATAACCTTAATCCAGTTCATAGCTTCAATGAGTTTCACCACATCCCAGAGCCTTACAAACGAAATCACAACTAAGGCCTTTTTCATATTTGGCGACTCCACTGTAGATTCTGGCAACAACAACTTCATAGATACTGTTCCAGAGAACAAAGCAGATTACAAACCATACGGACTCAACGGTTTTTTTCATCAACCAACGGGACGATTCTCAGATGGTCGTGTCATTGTAGATTTTATAGGTAAGCTTTAATATCTTCAATGTTGACTCTATAGAGATCATGAGACACGACTTTGGTTAATGATTTTGGTGTTGTTTTTGAAGAAAATATCATAGTACTTTGTCCTTGGTGTGTACTAAATTAACTTCTATCATGTTCTGATGCAGCTGAATATACTAAGCTTCCACTAATTCCTCCATTTTTGCAACCAAATGCTGATTATAGCAACGGTGTCAACTTTGCTTCTGGTGGGGCCGGTGTTCTTTCTGAGACCAATCATGGACTGGTAAATTGCTAACACAACTGTTATTTTAGATGTTAACGTCATTCATTATTACATGAAGTACTTGTGACATGTTATAAAAAAATCATTAAACAAGTTGTTGCTACATGAATAGGTGATTGATCTTAGTACACAATTAAGTCACTTTGAAGAAGTGAGGAACTTGTTATCAGAAAAGCTTGGAGAGAAGAAAGCTAAGGAAATGATATCAGAAGCAGTTTATTTCATTAGCATAGGAAGCAACGATTACATGGGTGGTTATCTGGGTAACCCCAAAATGCAAGAAACCTACAATCCTGAGCAGTATATTGGAATGGTCATTGGAAATTTGACACAGGCCATCCAAGTAAGCCTAATTTGCTTGCAAAATTGCATAAACTAAATAAAACCCTAATTAGCTTTCTTAATAAGGAAAAGCTGATATCTTTTGTGTGTTACATTGCAGATTCTATATGAGAAAGGAGGAAGAAAATTTGGGTTCTTAAGTTTGTCTCCTTTGGGTTGCTTGCCAGCTCTTAGAGCTCTAAACCCTGGAACCAACAAAGATGGTTGTTTTGAGGCAGCTTCTGCTCTTGCTCTAGCACATAATAATGCTTTGAGTAATGTTCTCAGAAGCCTTGACCAAGTCAATGAAGGGTTCATGTACACCAACTCTAATTTCTATGATTGGCTTCAAGATAGAATAGATAACCCCACAAATTATGGTATGTATAATTTACAACCAAGTAACAAAAACTTGCATATATTAACAGCACCCTCTTCCTTACCAATTGAATTTTGTTTTTTATGGAAGGTTTCAAAGATGGAGTTAATGCTTGCTGTGGAAGTGGACCATACGGTGGCATCTTCACCTGTGGGGGCACTAAGAAAGTGACAGAGTTCAGCTTATGTGACAATGCTGGTGATCATGTATGGTGGGATGCTTTTCACCCAACAGAGAAGATCCATCAGCAATTCGCCATGGCATTATGGAATGGACCATGCTCCTCTGTAGGGCCATACAATTTGGAGAAGCTCTTCAACAACGAGATCAATCTCACTATAGCTGATGTAGTTGATGCCCCAGAAAATCAGCAAGACGATTTCAGTACTGAGTTTTTTTCTTAGAAATTTGCAAGAATCTCAAAGACAACAGTTAAAGTACTGAATAAGAACATTAATTTCTATTGAAAATCATATAGGACTACTTTGGAAAGTCATAAAAAAAGCGTGTTTAAGGCACTCAAATAAAAAAACTTTATCATTTTTAATTTCTTAACTGGTTTTCTAGTAATACTGATTATCATTCTCAATTTAAAATAAAACTTTATAAATTCAATATATGCACAAATGTGTTCATCATTATGATCGGTCGTGGGCCGAATATACCGACCCGTCAGTGGTTCTTAAGGCAGATCTCCTTGATTTTTAGGAGCTATTATAAATCCTCACATAATTATGTTAGTGTAATAATATTAACTTGAATAAATATTTTGGGAATTAATCTTATTAATGTGTAAATATTGTGACCTTTTTTAATACAATGATTTACTTGCAACATACCAGTTGCGTTATGTTGGAGATCCCTTAAAGTCTACTTCGTAATACATTATGTGTGGGGAGGGAGCGACGGAAACAACGTCACATTTATTCGGTACATGTTGGATAGCTTGACTTGTTTGGTCTAAGTGCTACGAGTGGGTGGGTATGACGTTGACAATTCACTAGGATCCGAAAATGCTTCTCTCAGTTCAGGTTGATTAAGGAAAGCGAAATCGTCAATCAGATTTGGACGTGTGTGTATAGCAGTAATAGGCGAAGTGTGAAAACAAAGGAACAATAAGATCTTTAAAAATGGATGCATAGACCACAAAGAAATCTTCATGATGACGCAATTGAAAATTTGATCATGGGTCACATCAAAGATACGCATAACATGTTTTTTTTTTTACTTTGATTGGTGTCTGTAACCATTGGTGTGTATGAAATCTATTAAAAACAAAAGTAGTTAAAGGTGTGAGGGCAAAAACTTTTGGGTGAGTTCAAAAGAAATGAGGTAAGCAAGGAAAGAGCAGGTTTGCTCATGATTAGATGTTTGTTTTAGTAAGGTGTATGTTATCTTGTATAAGGATTGAAGTATCCTTGAAATACCTCCCATTTATATATTCTTTTCTTGCCAATAAAAAAAAAAAACTTGCACAATATCCATGCGATATTACATAAATACTTTAAGTATATTATGGAATATTTCAATTCATATACATGATTTATGATATGATACTATGATATGTCACATTAAAACTTGAAGAAACTAGTGTCAAAGATCCAAACTCAGAAAGACTTATAAATGGATGACCACTCAAAGGGTATTCACTATATACTATATTCAATATATACTTAAAATTTGATGATTTTACTAAATTTAGCGTCAGAGTATTTTTTGCATGTAGAGTCTCCCTTGTTCCTTGAAAGTTGAATCACTAGAACTTGGGGAGAGACCACTCAAAGCCCACCAAATTTCAACCAACTTTATTTCAACGAGAACAATCATTAACCTTATTTTTTTATTTTTGTTTTATCATTAAAGTGTGACTTGTTTATTAGCCCTCGTTATTTATGTAATACTTTAAGTGCAACGCATTAATTAAAAAACTATTTCAAGGAGACTTCTACCTTCCTATATAGTACAAGAATAGAGAAAGAGTTATCGTAATCTTTATTCATTGCACCACTCCATTTATCCATTTATTGAGTTCGACACATGTAGATTAGCTAAAGAATTTCCACAACAACATCACTAATTATTTTACAAGTAATAACAACTTTTGTTACAACAATATCTTAATGCACAAAGTGGTTTATGATAAGACTAGACGCAAGTCAATTTTATGATAATAAACAATAATATATTTTAGTGTGTGATAATTTACTTAAGTACGATTTACGATTTGGGTAAATAAATAATATGAGATGTCATTAGTGTAAAGATTACTTATGTAATAAGCTCATTTACGTCGCATAAAAAAATAGTGAAAAAATTATGCAGTGATATTTTTTTAATTAAAATCAACTTATTTATGTTTTTATAAAGCAAAACAACTTCAATGGTTGAATAATCAAAATATCATTTCTTCTTCTATTATAACAAAAAAATTTATATTATAACAAAATATTTCTTTTTTTAATGTGGAAAAGGCTCGTATAAATAATTATGATGTTACCTATGGACAATTTCTCAACATCTTGTTCATTTGCAACAAAATCTTTTCTTTTTGCGATGGTAAAAATAACATGCTTTTTTGAAAGAGAGATATTATTTCACCAATCGAGTTACATGTATCTAACATATTGATACCTAACGATTTTTCGCAAAGTGGCGACGAAAAGTATAACTTCTACAAATCTTTCCATTTTCCAATTTGATATAATCCATTCGTTCGTGGATCTATTTACTCATCACAAACATTGTATCAATCTACCCCTATGTGAATTCTTGTTGAAGCATATACTCCTTGGAGAGGGGAGGGTGTGGACAATTTCAAAACAGATTACCCATTCATTAGATAGAGTAGGTCATAAAGATTTCGTAATTTGTTGTCGAACTTATTCCAATTCAATAAGAGATCTCAACATTATGCCTTGAAGAGGACTCAAACCTCCACACTCTTCAACACGAGAGATTTTGAGTATCGCGTGTCTACCTTTGTCATGTATTCAATACATAAAATTAAATAGATATCATATTCATGAAATACAATTCACTTTCAAGATGCCTTGATCCTTTATGATAAAATGTAAAATTCATAATTTATGTCGGACGCTTATGTTATCTAATGTAAACTTTGAATTTTACACTTAACCATAAGGGATCCAATGTAAAATCCCTTTAAAATTTTGCACGAGACTTCTTCTTCCTCATTTTCTTTTTTTTTTAGAAATGACAATTTTTTCTTTTTTCTTCGACGGTGGTTAGATGACCGTGTTAGAGGCTCCATTGGTGACCCAAAGAGTGGTTTTCTTCATTCCTTTTTGAGTGGTTTGGTGTGATTGACATTTTTGTTCAATTGGATTGTGATTACGTTATGGATTGAGGTTAGTGGTTTAAACCTCTAATTTGTTTTTGAAATTGTTATCATGGTTGTTTTGGGGATTTCAATCACAATAATGCATGAATGTCTCCCTTAAATTGTTATGAACTTGCTTACCTGTGATCCTAAAATTTTAAACTTTGAATAGAAAAAATGACATGGACTAATTAATTATTTTGTTCCATAGGAGTCATTAGTTTTTTTTTTATAATTTTATAGGTTAAATTTTAGGTAAGTTGTACAATATGTTTTAGGGAAATTATAGGAAAAGTTTAGATTCATCGTAGAAATAAGATGTATTGTAACATATTTGGTTGATATTGTAATTTTTTTTTTAAGAATTTAGAAACTGTTTATTAATAATAAAAACTATTTTATGTAACAATAATTTTTTAATCTTTAAACTAGTATTTAATTTAGTTAATATAATTATTAATTATTTTTTCTCAATAATTAGTTTTGTTTAATGAATATTTTTGGATTAAATATTTATTATCCATTTTGTTACTTGTTTAATAAATATTTTTGGTTAGATATTCACATATATTTTAAATAAGATTATTCAAAATATTGATTTAAAAAACAAACAAGTTGTACCACAAAATATAGATATAAAAACATTAATTTATATGAAACAACTTTAATTCTATAACTTTAAATAAAAAAACATAAATACATAAATCTATTAAATTAATTTTTAAACATTCTTTAGTTCTTAATATTTTTCTTATAAAGAACTTTACTTTTGTCACTTTAATTTAAAAAATATTTAAATAAAAATCACTAATACCAATTAACTAATATTCATTGCTATTTATTAAATTGATTTTAGTACTAAACTCAATATAATGTTACAAAACCAAAAGGTGAGACAAACGAATCAGATTTAATTTATTAGTTTTTTTTCTAATAAATAATTATATATTTATATCATGTAAAACATAATTTATAAAGAAAATAATGTAAAAGCCTAAAATTTAAGAAAAAAATGTGACTTAATAGCTTGCGTCAATTCAACAGAGTAAATAATTTTAATATAGCTTGCGTCAAATAATAACATGATGATATGACATGAAAACAAAAATAATAACATCATGACATGACATGACATGGAAACAAAATAATGAGGTCCTTGTTTGGGTAAAGTAAAATCAATAATTCTCCAGCTAAAAAATAAATCTTCTATCGGGTTTCTTATATGATTATAATATTTTTTAAAGTAATAAAAATATTTCTTTAAAATCAACATGTTATAAAATATTATCTCTAAGAAATTAAAGAGAAAGAGATAATAAAGAGTTAATTTGTGTATTATTAAAGAAAAATATCTTACTTATAGTTGCATAATGTATTCTACATTATGCAACTCAAATGTTACAAAATATTTAATTAATATAAAAACTAATAAATATAAGTAGCAAAGGATGGAGAAAGTGAATACACAACTAATAATAAATTATAACATTTTTCTTTGGGATTTTGATCATGATGGGGTTATATTCTTTGTTTTTTATCAAAATGGGGTCTGTTTAAAAAAGATTACAAATTTAGATAAGTCATGCCAATTTGACACGACTTCATATGCACAAATCGTCCCAATTAGACACGACTCTGTCATGTCTTACTGAAGTCGTGCCAAGTTGGCACGACTTTTGTCATGTCATACTAAAGTCGTGTCAACTTGATCCATACACGATTATCCAATTTTTGTTTCTTAAAACTAACACTCTTAGAAAGTTATGTATCAAATTAATTTTTAACATTACATAACTTACTACCCAATATATCAACAATAAAATTAAAAAAAATAAAAAATAAAAAATATATATATATATATATGACGTGACAGAAGTTGTACCAAGTTGACACGACTTCAGTATGATATGACAGAAGTCGTGCCAAATTGACACGACTTCAGTATGACATGACAGAATGAGTCGTGTAAATTGAAACGATTTGTGTTGACACGACTTGCCTAAATTTATAATTTTTTTTAAGAATGACCTTATTAGAAAAACTAAAATCTAATAAAAAATCATTTTTATAAATATGATTATAATAAATAATGCAGTTAGTGTAATAGAGTATATCTAATAATCGACATTAGAAATTAGTTAAAAATTACTAAAAATATCTTAATTAATTTAATAAAAAACATTTCCATTGGTTACTAATTCATCAAAGGATTCATGTTTGCGTCATTTCTCTTCTTGGTACAATGAAAGATATCTAACATATAGAAGTATTTTTTTTCTTCTTAAACTGGTGTAATTTTCTTCGATTTTTTTTAAATGAATAAATTATTTTTTTCCAAAAATAAGTAAATCATCAACACAGAATACAGTTTTACAATAAAAAAAAAATCGTCAATCGTGTTAGCGATTTAAAAAAAAATAAAAATCGTATATATAAAATTTTAACTAGAAATCGTATTATATATATATATATATATATATTATAATATTATAATATTCTAATATATAATTTTAAAAAAAAAATAAACATAGATTCGTATATTCTATATACTATTTTAACTAATTGTATGAAATATACATTTATAATATTTTAATATATAACAATTTTAATATACTTTTTTTAATATTTAAAATTTTAAAAAAAGAAATTAGAGAAGTTTAATTTATTATTTATAACTTATATATATATAATTAAAGAAAAATAGTTTTTTTTATAAAAAATGTTAACTAAATAAGTTTTTATAATTTTTTTATTATATATAATTATAGAATGACTGAATTTTTAAAAATAATTTTTTATTATATATAATTAATAAATTAAATATAATTTTATAATTTAATACATTAAACTTCTTTTGAATTCTTAATAAATCTTAAATAAACAAAAAAAACCTTTAACCGGAAAGCTAAAACAAAAATGTTAAACAAAAAAAATATGTTTAAAAAACTTATTAAAGTTTGATATTAAGTGAAAGCACACAAACATGACAATTTAATTTAAAAATTATGTAATTTAACAACCTAAAGAATTATAAGATCCTTTCTTACATGATGTCTTCTTTCTTGTTTTGATGGACGTCTAAGTGGAGATGGGCTATCATCATCATTGTTTTCTTTTTCATTGTCATCAAATGGAATCTCATACTCCATTGAAGACATTGTGGGTCGATAACAACACATAATATGAATTCGATGAAGTGCAGAGGGTAATGTCATTGTTGAAGTACAAAACATATGCGATGTACCCGAGAAAAAATATCTCCTTACAATGAAAAATTAGTGTAAGTTGATGGCACTTGCTGGTAGAAAAATTTGACAAACAAATTATGGTGGTGATCCATGAAGTTAAATATTTGTGGTGATTGATTGTGTGTGGATTGAAGTTGGAGTTGTCCAAATTGTGCAACATTTGAAGAAGACCCTAACATGATAACGTGACCTTCGGAATGATGTGGTTGACTATCGGTTGACATGTCGTATTTGTTGTTTAAAAAAATAATTAGTGTACAAATTTTTAAAAGTAATAATATAAAATGAGATATAAATTGAACTTACATCATTTTCAGGTTAGACGTAATCAATAATACGAATGTTCTATCATTATATTTAATTTTTTTAATTATATAATAAATAAATATTTTATAAAAACTTATTTAGTTAAAAAAATATTTTATAAAAAACTATTTTTTAAATATATATAAAAAAATTATAAATAATAAGTTAAACTTATCTAATTTTTTATTATTAATTTTTAAATTTTAAATATTGTCAAACATATATTAAAATATTATAAACATAGATTTTATATACTTAATTAAAATCATATATTTCTCAATTTGTGTGTCATACTTGTGCAACGATCATGCTAATTTTCTCATTATCGTTTCAATTTTATCGGATGTGTTTTATACTAAATACAATTTCCAATTAAAATAGTATATCTCATACCCTTTATAATTAAAATAGTATATCTCATATATATTTTTTTTAATACGATCACATTTTTTTATGGTAAAAAGTATATTTTATGTTGACGATTTATCTATTTTTGGAATTTCTTTTTGTTTATTTTAAAAAGAAAAAAAAATACTAATTTAAGAAAAAAACCGAGTAAATCATATATGATTATACAATTTAATGATACTGAAATTGCCAATTCAAACAATTCTTTTTTGTAAAAAAGAAAAACTCATATACTTCATATACTTATTTAAAATTATATATAAAATATATGTTTTTAATTTAATAAAATAAGATCCTTCAGAATTAAAAAAAAAAAAAAGTAGAAATCGTGTATGAAGTTTACAATTTTTGCGGAGAAATCGTATATCTTCATTAGGCTTTTTAATTGAATAAGTTTTATAAAATATTCTATTATTATATATAATTATAGAAAGACCAAATTTATATAAAATATTTTTTATTGTATAATTAAATAATAGCTGAATAAATATTTATAAGTTATTTTATTATTATATAATTAAAGAATAGCTGAATTTTTAATTTTGTTTATTATATAATTATACATTATCACCTAACATATTATACATTATCACCTAACATATTTGTATTATGATTTCATTGGTGTTAGAGTCTATAAACTTATTTTTCTTGGTTCTTTTCTGGTTCGCATTTTCAATACTAGAAGTAGAAGCTAGTAGTTGATGTTTCCTTAGAAATATTTATGTAATGCACAAGATTCATTCATGCGACTTTCTTCCATTGGAGTGAGAAAGAAAGTTTAAATGTCACGTTAGTTCACAATCACATTTACTCCGCGGTCGTTGAAGCGAACAATAATTCAGATTTGAGACTATACAAAAATCGCATATAATACTTTCAATTATTGCAAAACGATCTCTTCTCCAATATATAGTTAATAATAAAATGAAAATAACTTCTCATAGTTATTTATTTGAGATTTTTAATTGTTTTGTTGACATTTTAATGTGTGGCTTTGCTTCTTCTCTCTACTTTGGATCTGTGAGCACTGAGCTGTCAATAAATCACAACTTCGCAAATATTAAATACACAATAATATATATAAATAATATAAACAAAAAGTAAACAAAAATTGAATCAATTATTAGCTGTTGCTCGTTCTTCTTCTCTTCTCTTCCCGTTCGTTCCCGTGCTCGCCAAACTTTTCCTTCTCCAACCTTCCAAATCTCTTCTTCTTCTTCTTCTTCTTTATCTTCGATCTCGCGCTACTGTCTTCAAACGCTGCGTTTGGACTTTCCGTTTTCAAAACACGCACGTGATTTATTCTCTGTGACTTTCCGCTTCAGAGCTATAAAAACACGCAATCCGTGGGTTGTCAAATTTCGATCTGTGCGGTGGTGATTCTTTGTTTTCAGGTCGATTCTCATCGGAGGGAGCATAGCTCAGGTTGCCGCGGGTGATGGCGGGGGCGGTTGGTGACGGTGGTGCAGGAGGAAGAGGCGGTGGAATGGGGAGGGAGTGTCGATGAGTTTGGGTGGAGGAGAATGCTGTATTTGAAGCAACCTAGGGTTTTTGAGAGCATGGAGTTGTGCGTTTTGGAGCATTGGTGGTTTTTTGGCTTCTCCTCGTGTTAGGTGGTGGTGATCGTCGTGTGCGAGAACGTTGGGTGATTTTATTGGCTATACTTTGCATGCGATTTTGATGGTTTCCCTCTGAGCCCGAGGCTCGGGGGATCTGAATAATTGGGCGAAGGAGCAGCCATGGCATCTTCGGAGAATGAACCTTCTTCTCACTCTTCTCCTCCTCCTCCTCCCACAAATATTTGTATGCAAAAGTTCCGGCTCTATGAGACTCTATCGGTGCGTATTTGTATGCTATTATGCACTTTTCTTCTTCTTTCCGATTTCGTTTTTGAGTTGTTGTTGTAGTAGCTCTGAACTCTGATTGTGCTGAGATCCCGTTGTTTTTGTCGCAATTGATCTTTCGTGTGAAAAATATGTTGTAGCTAAATTTTTTACTGCTACGTGTTTATTTCTTAGTTGCTTATTGGCTGGCTTGTTCTGTATTGACGTATTGTAGAAGAAGATAAGCGTGGGAATTTGTTTTTCCTCTTGCTTATAATTGAGTTGAGGGGCTATGATACGCTGGTAAATCATATTAAAAGTAAGGTCAATGCGCTTCTTTCCCCATCGTATGCTGTGATGAAATGCTTGTTTTCGGGGGATCTCTATTGGCGACTCTTTTTTGTTTTGATTCTGGAATAATAGTGTTAAAAGTTTGTGGAGGAAACAAGAAACTAGCTTATCATCCAATGTGGTGGACTTCTTGTATGATGTAGACGACAATATATTCGTGTAAAGATTTTCTTGGTTCGCTGTTTTACAGTATGAGAATTAGTTTGGCGAAGAAGACGCTAGACATAAGTATTTAATTACATAAATTCATTCCATAAGTATCTGGAAGAGCTTCTTGTTCTTAGAGAGAAAAGTAAGAAGAAAAATTGAAACTAGCTTCTCTATAAGCTAAAATTAGCTCATGCATGAGTAATTTATAGAAGTTCTCCCATATAGTTTCTCTAAATTTTTATTTTAACTTGTGCATGAATTAATTTTGGTTTACGGAGAAGTTAATTTCATATTTTTCATATTTTTTTCTTAGAAGGACTTCTGGAGAAGCTCATCCAAACAAAAACTTAATTTATTGCTTTATTATAATGGCTCTTTGCATTTGCAAAATAAATTTGGCTGTAATTTTTATTTTTATGGTATACATGTGAGCTTCTTTGTGGATGATGCTTCCTATTTCTTTTTGCACTAGAGTGGGATTTTTTCTTCACTTTAAAAGTGGGTCTCCTATGGCCTATGTTCATGCTTTAGATTATGTGTTTTACAATTGCATAGTTGAATTATCATGCCTGTTGTAATCCAATGTGTATATTAAACTTTGGATATCACATTTTAAGAAAATGCTGAGTTACATGATTGGACACATTTGAAGTTGTGTTTATCAAATGTCTGTTTATTTAAAAGTTTTTAACCCTGTTTGTGCCACAGAACTTTTACATGATAGGAAGGGACAAGAGCAGGACTTATTGGAGAGTGTTAAAGATTGATCGTCAAGATCCCTCTGAGCTGAGTGTGCTTGAAGATTCCACCACATATACAGAAAGTGAATGTTCTGATCTGTTGAGACGTATACATGAGGGGAACAGGTCCACAGGTGGCCTGAAATTTGTTACAACTTGTTATGGAATTGTTGGTATGTAGATCTGATGTGTATTTCAGTTGACCTTTGACAAGTTATCAGTTTATATCTTGATATGTTATTCTGCATTCAGGGTTCATAAAATTTTTAGGGCCATACTACATGGTTCTCATCACAAAAAGAAGGCAAATTGGTGCAATCTGTGGTCATACGGTATATGCTGTCTCAAAGAGTGAGATGATTCCACTGCAAAATCCTTCGGTTGAATCTAACATCGACGAGAATAGGTCTTTAATCTTGGATGTTATATTGATTTTACTTTTGTAGTTAAAAAGAAAAACTGGTTGTTACCCCAAGGGATGCTCATTATACATGTGCATTTATATTTACCATTTCTGAATGCTAGCGTCTGTCTACGTTTCCTTTAATAATTTGAAACAGAATGTTGCTTCAGATTTATTCTTTTTGTATCGTCTTTCAATTTGAATTATTTTAACTGCCTACTGTTCATAAGATATTTAAAGTTAATATGAAAGTTTATGGAAAACTTGAGGTTAAAATTGCATCCCATCTCTTTGGCCTAAATAAAAATAATGTCAAAAGGTGAACAAACCTTTTTATTCATTATAAACATGTCTGCAGATTATTGAGATCTCAATTTTGATTACTTATTGCTCCTGATAGAAATGTGGCATAAAATTGAGTTATTTGGTGATTATTCTTAATGCTTGCTAAGTTGCTATTTGCTACCATCTTTTGATTTAGACAAAATATTGTGGTCTAATCTCAAATTTATAGTTCTTGATGTTTTGTATTATTTTTTTTCTCATTCACTTTTTAGATACAAGAAGCTCCTCTTCATGGTTGACCTTACAAAGGATTTCTATTTTAGCTACTCATACTATATCATGCGTAGTCTTCAAAGGAATTTGTGTGATAGTGAGACAGGCCATGTTCTTTATGAGACCATGTTTGTCTGGAATGAGTTTTTGACTCGAGGAATTAGGAATCACCTCCAGAATACTATTTGGACAGTTGCACTAGTATACGGCTTTTTTAAACAGGTGATTATAAATGGTTCTTCATGCCATTGCAAGAATATTTGATAAAATTTTCTCATAAAAGTAAATACCATTCTAATATGACTCATTCAAGTGACAATAAAAATATACTTTATTTTCTTTTTATTAGTATCAGTACAAGTGTACAACACATCTAGATGATATTGCTTCTTAAATTTTCATTGTTGGACTAGATACCTTAATAAGTATTTGGTCATGTACTAATATCTCATGTTCAGATCAAGCAGTTGTGCTGTGTCAACTCATGCTTGAAGTTCTAATGTCTATTTGGTGTTTTCTTTAGGAAACACTTGCAATATCTGGGCGGGAGTTCATTCTTACTCTCATTGCAAGACGATCTCGCCATTATGCTGGCACTAGGTATGAAAATTTCATTGTGTTGAGTTTGTGTTCCTTATGCCCTGATCATATTTTCTACATGCTTTGACTTGTTGCTACGACTCTAAAGTTTCAGTATAGTGATACGTAATTATATAGAAATGACGCATGGAATCCTTGTCTATAACTTTTAGTAGAATTAATATTTGAAGAGAAATTTACCTGATAAAGTTTTGACAAGCAAGCAACCTCTTTGCAAGGCTTCTTAACATAACAAGGAATGCTAAAAAGAAGAAAGCAGGCAACATAATAGTCAAAGTTGCTTAAGTTGTGATTTGAAGCGAGTCCATAGTCCTCTCCCAATCGATAAAATTTACATGGAGTTTAGAATTTTTGGCTTCATAACATACTGAATCACCATATAGTCTTGGAATGAAAGAATCTTGATTATGAGGCAATGATGGATGGGTGTGTTCAGAATCCCTTTGGCTGAGGTTTGCAAAGGCAATGGCTAGAAACCAACAATTGAGGAATGGGGTCTTGTGGCTGCTTTGGCAATGATAACCCTTAGGTCAAAGGATATCTAGGAAAGGAGATTTTAAGCCTAAGACAAACCGGCTTGGTTAGACGATGTTTGCGTCCACTTATATACTATAATTTGACCATATTTGTAGTTGATGCGAGATCTCTAACACACCTCCTCACACTGAGTATTAGACATTTCAAGTGTGGCAATAGAGGGAGGTCTAATAGTGATGACACGATAGGCCCAAACATATCTGACTTGGTCGTATATCTAGTTGATATGGGATATCCAACACACCATGTTCTGCTGAGGATGAAACATCTTAAGTGTGGAAATAAATATTTATGGGTTGTTCAACCTAATAACAGGTGACACAATACCATTTTTGAAAGTGGACTTTTAGGCCTACTCATCCTCATAAATCAACTTGGTAAGGTGATGTTTACACTTAATTGTATATTAAAATTGGATCATATCTTTAGTGAATGTGTTACGCCAAGTATTGAACATCTCGAGCATGGTAATAGAAGTGGGCATGATAGTTGGTAACATGATAAACCCAAACAAATTTGGCTTGGTTATATGTGAGATTTCCAACAAGATGATGACATTGGGTTGGTCAAGTTGAAAGTGAAAGTTGAGAGACCCTAAAATAGGAGATTTGAGATGCATTCTACTGAGTCAGAGAAACAAGATGGGCTGCTATAACATAGGGGTTCTATTGGTAGGTTCTAAAATTCTTGTCAAGAGAGATGTTGAGAGAGAGATCATGGAGAAATCTTAGTAATTAATATGCATAAAAATGGAAATAAGGAACTATTCTACGTTATACATAGTTTCACTGTTCATTGTGTAAAAAATATGGTTTATTTGATTATTAATTGATGATCATGAATTGTACAATTTACATTATGTTATGCTTTGTGATTTGGAAGACAGCCTTTTGATCCATGATCTAACAATCATGTCTGGAACAAAGAGGGCATGTGAACAGAAGAATCTCTATTGCTAAGTTCTAATGGAGAAAGAAACCCTACCAATAATTTATCATTGCATATTAAAAAAGGACATAAAGATATTGTTCTGTTTCTAGATTATCTTTTATTGATTATTACTATTAGATACAATTTTCAATAACCAATCCTCTCATGCGTCAAGAGATAGATTGACCCTCTGATTAACTATTTGATCCATGATGTGACAACCATGTCTCACAAACCTGGATTTGGAAGGATGAATATAGTAGTTTGTAAATTCTAATTGTGTAGGAAGTGTGTTTGACAGTAGATACGGTACATTTTACTCTGACACTTGAAACTGATTTAAGAGGTGTGAGATTGAAAATTTAGCACTTAGAGAAAAATAAGTTGTAAAATTGTGACTAGGAGGTCTAAACTAGCACTTTTGGAAGGACTGTCTTGAGGTTAGAAACCTGGAAAAAATAGAAGACTAAGCTATTGTTAATGATGAAAAATGAACGAGTCCTATTCTAGTGACCCAATGAATTATATAATATAATATTAGACACTTAAAATAAATCCTGATTGTGAGCCATCTTTTACTTTGGGTAAAGAAACTGAAAATGCACAAAATTGAATAAGGAATGCTGCAATACTATGCTATTGTAGTACAAACAGTTAAACTTTGTGTCTTTTTCTTGCTCTCTTCGTAGCTCTTCTTTTATAAACATTACCTTGGTCACTTCTGCCCTTGAGAGTAGATTCAGGGGAGCATGTGATACCTAGGTTCCAAAAACACCATGACTTGTCAAATAGCAAATAGTCATATATGCTACTTTTTGTTTTGTTTTATTCACTAGTACTTTATGAAGGATTAAGATGTCAAAGGAGTCTAAGTAATCGTCCCTTTGTTTTCTCCTCCTTTTCTTTTCATGTCTTTCTGTGATCACTTACTCATGTTCATGTAAAATCAACCTTTTTTAAATTTAGTTTGATTTATATTAAAACCATACATTTAAAAAAATGTAGGCCTGAATTATGTGGTTTTAACTTGACCTCACATTCTTTTTCATTGTTTAAATCTCAATCCTTCCAATTGTGAGCACTTGCATTGACATCCTACATCATTGTTTGATCCCACATTGGCTTAAATTAATTATATAAGTGGATGACAATCCTACCCTACAATCTAATTTTGTAGGACTCAATTAGGCTTAAATCCAAGTTGTAATATGGTATTGGAGTTTATCCTAATTATTGTTGTTGAACCAATGTATTATTTGATTGTTATTGGACCACTTGTAGATGTCCAATCCTACAAAATTCACATTTGAGATATCTAGTGCTCAAAGCAAGAGGAGTGTGTGAAAGTCCCACATCAACTTGAGATATATACAAGGTGAGGATAACCCCTAACCTTACAAGTTTGGGATGTCCACTCCTCAGTGTTGAAAGTCTGTCTCACATCAACTCGAGATATGACCTTATCAAAGTATATAAGTGGAGGACATTTACGAGTTAGTTTTGTAGGATTTGTTAGATAAAACTTGAATTCTTTTAGTTTGAATGGAGTCAATGTCGTGTTTGAGCTCACAAAACTAGTGCCACTTGCTAACCTCAACTCACTAAGGCCTAGTATTTGAGTTTTATGTGATGCCACCTAGTAATGTTTAGTCCTATGAACTTTACATGCTCCAAATATTAAGCCACTTGTGGACATGGAGGTGTCTTAAGTTGCCAAAAATAACAGGGAATACAACCATAATACTCTTTAAGAGGCTTGGGCAATCTTGTCTCCTTGAGTTAGCTTTTAGGACTGATTTAGGATAGGTTCATTTCCAATAGAATTATAGAAGCAATATTAGCAATCTGCAACTTCACTCATGAGGATTGTCTATCTAGGTCTCGAACCTCTCTATTGACTGTTGATGGCTTGCAATCCAAGGCCATAGGGCCATAGCTATGACTCATGCTAATTCTCTAAATGAGTCCCAACTCAACTACTTCATTCATTTTGGAAAACTTTTGGAAGGCATGGGATGTTGAGCATTTATGCTTTTCATGGCATTTGATTATTTTATATACTTTTATTCCAAAATGCACTTTCACTTGAGTTGTTTGTTGAATTTGGAATGGAAGAATTTGCTGTAAAATCTTATCTTGCAGTTTTGTTTTTCTGCCATGGCAGCTCTATAAATATAGAATGTCTTGTTTAGTTTGTTTAAAATTATTGTCAGATTTGTGTAACTTATTGAATGGGTTAACTTATGCATTGTTTTACCTATCTGACCTATGTGAAGGTAGATCATTACTTTTTTGTATCTCTCTGATGTAAGAATTCTTATAATGAATTAGCTAAGATTGACAATCTCTTAGGCATTTTTTTCATATTTCTCTTTCAAGTTGGTATCAGAGCGGATCAATCTCACTCTATCACTGTGTCACTGTCTGGTGATTCCATCGTGTTCGCTGTTGTCCACTGTCACCTTTTCTCTCCAACAAGCACTTGGTTGTGTTCTTCTTGTTGATTTGTATCCATTGATGTTGACTACCACATTTTTTGTCAAAATGCATAAGATCTAGAGTGTCGCTCCAAGTGACAGAGAACCCATCCAGTCTCAAAGCAAATTACTCCTCATGTGCAACCTCTTTCTATGGCTAAGCTAGATATGTCAGGGCATGTGCCACCCTGTGTTCATCGAAATGAACACCGCCATTGTTTCTCTTGTTGACCTTGTAGTCCTGGTTTCAAACTTTTTTTCCCTTTGGTGTTGAGTCTCTCTTGGAAACCTTGATGATTCCCCATTGCACCCCTATGTTCTCTATTCTTTTATCTAAAATGGGCTTTGGTCCTATCCACTCTTTTTCTAGGTTACCCAATATTACTTTTGAAAAACTTAATGGCAAAAATACCTATCATGGTCTAATCTGTTGAGTTTTGGTTTCTTAGTCAAGGTTTTCATGATCACTATGAAGATGATAGTAAAATACCATAAGAGAAAGTTGGAGATGGGAAGGAGATGGATTTTCAGCTTTGTGCCTTGTTGTGACAATATGCCCAATATGTTGGGAACTCTTACAACATTCAAAACATGTAATTCCTTTTCGAAGAAGGCCAAGATTATTTTTGCAAAATGATATTCAATACCTTTATGAGTCTTCTCATAGATTGATATCTATTAAACAAATGGATCATGACATGACTTCTTTTATTGTTCAAGCTCAATCAATTTTTGAAGAATTGAAGATGTTCTTAGAAGTTCATTATTTGGAAGGATAAGAAGTTGGATAAGTTTTACATGGTTAAGATCCTTTGTGTCATGCACCTAGATTTTGATCATGTTTAGAACCGAATCATGACTACTCAAGAAATTCCATCAATGGAGTGTTGTGATTATAGAAACAAAGGATAAATCATTTATAATCAGAAATAGCTAGATTATAAATGTATTATTAGGAATATTTTTATTTATTCTCTATTATGTCTTTATTATTAAACGATATCAAATCTTCTCTATTTAGCCACTAGTTTTGTCTCGAAGACATACGATTCCAGCTCAATGTCTCTTTCTTTCCTATAGTTTAACAGTCTGCCGCCACATGTTCTTTCTTTCAAATTAGATTCAGGCTATTTTCTATGGCTGTGTAGTTGTGCTGTTATAATATCATTACCTTGTTCCAGTTCAGTGATGTCTGTACCCCTGGTCTGTTGTATTTCATGGTGCTAGGTTATATTACATCTGGGTGATATTGTATATACTGTCATATGGAAGAATAGAAATTTCTTCATTTATGTTCAGGTCATATTATCTAGAACCCATCTATATCTGGTATATTAAATTCCTTGGCTGTTTGATAGAATACTCTTAAAACTAGAAGATTGGACAAAGGTAAAAGCGAAAAAATAAATTAAGATGAAAAAATGCAAGCAAGGTAAGATTGAAGTTTGTGAAATTGGCAAATTGACTAGCTCTGAAGTTAAGACCCAATTTTTGTTAAATTTCCTGATGTGCTTGTTGTTGTGGTGTTCTCCAATGGAGTAAAGGATTGAATTTTCTTTGAAATGATACTGTGAAGTGTTTTTGACTCTCAAATATTGTAGGATTTATATAAAGCAAGAACTTACACATTGGATTCATCCATGATTAAATGTTACCTACTGTAAAGTATATGAGGAAAGGGGCATTAATTACAGTATGAACTAACGAAGTTGCCCTGTCATGATTTCTTTCAACTGTTTATCAGTTGGCAGTATTTGCTTGATATCAAAGGATGATTTTCCAATCCTGTTTGTTCCTGTCAAATACTCACAAGAAAGCACTAAATACTCCACTTCCCCCTTTTAAAAAAAGGATATTGCACTTACTCATTAATGGATGATTTCGTTTTAAAGAATAAAACAGAGCCTTTAAGGTTGTGAACATATTATCAGATTCAGTGCTTAAAATACTCAGGCCCGTTTAATTTTAGTGCTGAATTGAAAAGGTACTGCACTGATAATAAATTTAAGTGAAAAAATGTTGCATGTGGATACCTAATGTATTCAGGAGCAACCTTTTCCTTATGTTATTACGTGATATTAACTTCCTTTTTAATATAATTTTGTATTTTATGAAATATGAATATTTTCCACTAATACACAAAATTTAGAATTCTTTTTCAAATGGAGAAGTTGAGTGCCGAGTTTTCCCATCAGACTCCTTACTAGAAATTCAGTGCAAGTCAATTTTACCAAATATACCAGCTTTATTTTAATTTTGAGTTTCTCATTTCTCTAAGCTATAGTCAGGATCCTAATATTATATATTTGCAGGAATTATATGTTGAATTTGCAACTTCATCTATGTGGGTATTGTTATGTAGGTATTTGAGACGAGGATTAAATGACAAGGGTAGAGTAGCAAATGATGTGGAGACAGAGCAAATTGTATTTGAAGATGTTCCTGAAGGTCTTCCAGTCCAAATATGCTCTGTTGTACAGAATCGAGGTTCAATCCCTCTGTTCTGGTCGCAGGAAACTTCACGTCTAAATCTTAAGCCTGATATTATATGTATGTCTTCCCATTTCCAGAATACTGTAGCACTTTCCGAGTTATGTTTTTCTTGTCTTCTCTTCTCCACTTAATGTATGAGGCACTATCTGTTTGCTTATGTTATCACTTGGTCTTCCTCAGTGTCAAAGAAAGATCAGAATTATCAAGCTACCAGACTTCACTTTGAAAATCTTGTCAAAAGATATGGGAATCCCATAATAATTTTGAATTTGATAAAGGTAGTTTTCTATTTTTCTTATCAAATGTCTAATTTCCCCAATAAGCATTTTTTCTTGTATTTTATTCCAAAAAGGTGTTGATTTGTTTCTCTGTCTTTTTTTAATTTGGTTAGACTCCTTTGTAATTGATATTGTTCCTTTTTAATCAACAGTCACATGAGAGGAAGCCTCGCGAGTCCCTTCTTCGTTCTGAGTTTGGTAATGCAATTAATTTCATTAACAAAGATTTATCAGAGGAGAACAGGTTAAGGTTTCTTCATTGGGATCTTAAACATTTTCAGAGGTTAGTCTTTTATCATACAATTTTTTCTTTTTAACAATTAAATTAGAACTGTGCTCTGAATAAGCTAATTTAATTTTATGGTCTTTTTATCTTTTCTACTTCTAGCAAAGCTACAAATGTTTTGCTACTTCTGGGAAAAGTGGCTGCATATGCTTTGACATTAACAGGTTTTTTATATTGCCAACTGTCACCAACTCCTAGACCTGAGGAATGTAAAGAATGGCCATCTATTAAGTAAGTTTTTCATTTTCCTCCAACACCTTTCACCATTTCTTTGATACACTGTGTATTTTTGAAATTTCTAGAGAAAAGCATGAAGACAATCTTGAGAAAAAGCATAAAGATAGTGTACAATGATATAAAATTTTCTGCTAATAGCATTAAGAAATGTTATTAAGGTGTGAGTGAATGCATGCACTGCAAAAAAAGGCATTAATATTTGATGTTAAGTTCATCCACTAACATCTTTTGTTTATATTAAAGTTTTGCATATGACAATATTGATAAGGGAAGCTTTCAACCCACAAGAGAGGTTGATGTTGGCAATGAAGATGGTAATAATTTAGAGAAGAAACCCAGTGGAGAAGACAACCATGCTAACGGAAATCATTTTGTCAAGCCACCCATGTTCCAAAGGGGGGTTCTTCGAACTAATTGTATAGACTGCTTAGATCGCACAAATGTTGCACAATATGCATATGGGTTGGCTGCACTTGGCCACCAGCTTCATGCTCTAGGAATTATTGATCACCTGAAAATGGACCTTGATGATCCTGTAAGTGATGATTTGATGGGATTTTATGAACGGATGGGTGACACACTTGCACACCAGTATGGTGGTTCTGCTGCACACAACAAGGTGATTACTTATGTTATGATGTTCTTTGCAATAGCTTCAGTTAGTAGTTATAATCTATCTAGGGAACTGACCTTTCAAAATCTTTCAAACAAAGCTTTTATTAACTTTGTAACTGGGTTTAAACTTTTTAAAAGACAAGATCATTGTTAATCTTATTTTTTTTTCAAGACAATTTTAGCAGGAAGAAAAAAGAAGAAATAGATATAAGAAAGGAGAAATCTCTATCAATCAGCCAGTGAAAAATATTGTGGTTTACTGCCGATAATGCCTATCTAAATGTGTTGCTATGTTATCTGAGTTGGATTCAATTGTATTAGTAGTATTGTTTGCTTTCTCATTTATATTGAGATTTGAGAATAGATTTATCTCTTGGATTACGTAGTTGCATCTCTTTAACTTCTTTTCCACTTGCAATGTAGATTTTCTCTGAGAGGAGGGGACAATGGAAAGCTGCAACACAATCCCAGGAGTTCTTTAGGACTCTTCAACGATATTGCAGCAATGCTTACATGGATGCCGAGAAGCAAAATGCAATTAACATGTATGTGCCACAGTCATGTATTTATTAATTGTTTTTTGTCTCGAAGTAATATGATTTCCCATGGTTGGATTTATAGCTTGTCTGTTTCTCTAAAGGGTCTTTTACTAAGACATTTGAGAAAATCTATTTTAGGAAAATTTTGATTGTACAGCAGGATAGGAAATCCTCCTCCTATTGACACTGCCAATGATAACAAAGAAACAACAGCTTTAATACAGGAAGCTTTGTAATCTGTTTTTAACTCTGTAAAAGCTGTGTCCTGAACTCCAAATTGAAACCATGACATGAAAACAGTTTGAAAACACTTCATCCAAACTCCAAAGACAGCTAGAGCAGCATATCTTGTGTACTTCGATGTAACTTTAATTCACTACTGATAAGTACCCAATCTGGGAACCCACCCTAAAAGCTATCTCTTAAGGGGGAGCAAACACTTAAACACTCCACCAAGAGTGCTTGATGGGGAACTTGGGCACCTATAATACCCAAGTTTCCATTAATTGCCCCCCTTCCAAACTCTCATAATTGGGAAACCTAAAGAAGAAAAACGTTAGTTTCTATGGGTTGTACATAATATATCCCTAATAAATGAATTTCCTTTGACTGTAGTGAGTTGTGAAGGCAGTTGCAATCGCATTACATATATTGTATTTTTAAGATCTGGTGCAATATAAACTCCACACTGGGAAATGTTTTTATGATTATGGTTGGGCATAGTAGCATTATTTTTAGAAATTCATTAGAAAAGAAAGGAGGGAAAGAACATCTGTAAGGCATGTATCCTCCAAGAAGAAAGCAAATGACTTTAGAATAAAGTAAGAAAAAAGGAAAAATGCAACAATGCAACAATGCTCCCTAATATCTTTGTAAAATTAAAATTGGATCTCCCTTGAAACAGTCATCGAACACTCCATTATCCTATTTCATAACTGGTTTATTTGCAGGTAGAGAAACATCCTTAAGAAAAATGATATTTTTACAACTAGTAATTTTTATCCAACCACATGACAACTACTCTTTAATATAAAATATTAAATTATATGGGTAATATCTAAATTTTAGACTAAACTATAATATATGTGGTTGTAGAGTAGTTGTATGAAATGATAAGGTAGTCAAAATATCATCACTTCATCCTTACATATGTGAGCATTCTGTGGTTCTAAAATTTGTATGATTTAAATACTTAAAAAATAATCATCAAACAGTAAATTCACATTATATTTAAAACAACTCAACCAAATTTTAAGCAAATTTAAATTTATCTAATGTCTAAATTTAATGAACTTATTTATATCTTGCACAAATGTTAACCTGTTTCTGAATCTGCCGAAGTTCCCATATTTTTGACTTGATTGTGATCTTATCCTATTTCCAATTTAAATCATCTATACTAGTTATAATATTAATATTCTATTGTTATTATATATTACCTGTTTGCAAAGATTGTCTCTTTGGTGTTATTAACCAATTACTGTCTTATGTAAACTTGTCTTTACTTTTTCTTGGCACAGATTCCTGGGGCATTTTCAGCCACAAGTGGGTAAGCCTGCACTGTGGGATTTGGGCTCAGATCAACATTATGATATAGGGAGACATGGGGATGATGATGCAAGGTATTTGGATTTAATATATGGGAATGGAACACCTTTTTTTTCATTCTTGTGTAAATTGGTCCTTGATTAAAGACCTGGGATTTTTGTTAGAGTTTGTCCATCTGAAATTTCATACAACATTTTCTACTTTAGGTATAATTCCTAACACATTCTCTTTGTATGATGAAGTAAAGGAACTAAGAATAAATTTTGAAATGAGAGGTAGTAAGCCTAAGCCCTAGCCTGGTGTGATTGTTCATATAGTTATTCTCAAGATAGAAAGAGTACTTCCTATATAGAGGTTTGGGATAATTAGTTGTTGGCATGAGTGTCAAGCGTCAACTTTCTGATGATATACACATTGAACTTGGCTTCTTTCTTATAGTGGATCCATACTTACATTGGTCATGATTATCTATACACAGGGAAAATGTTATCTTGTTCATGAAAAATGTATAGGTTTCTTCACTTGACTGGAACATTCTCTGCTTCATCACTTTAGTGTAGTTTATGATGAGTGTCAGGAATTCTAACTGACGTGTTTTGCATTTTCACGTATGCAAATCTGTCTGCTAATGAGCCTGGCATTTTTTAACTGTGGTATGTAACAGTCATCAAGTTGCTGTTAGAATTTACTACGATGATTTAAAGTGTAGCTGTGGTGATTTGCAGGAATAGCTTTTAAATCCGTTTGTCTTAGATGGAGAGTTGGTGAATCATTTTAATTTGAAGAGTTGAAGTCTTTTAAAACTTGTATGGAATGTTGCTGGCTGGATATTAGCACTGTGACATGATTTTATTTTTTTGTTAAATGAGAGATAGCATATAATTTGATACTACAAAATCATTGTGGGCTTCTTCTGTATATCATTATTATAATGTGAAAGATGTATGCGGGGAAGTTCTTGATGATGCAGCTTATGTGGTCTGAATTATGAATTTTTAGGTCATTTGTCAAAAGGTGTTTCTCAGATGGAAGCATTATTCATGGCAAGTCCACACCTACGTCAACCTCAAATCCAAATATTGAAAAATTCTCAAAGCTAGGTTTGCAGAACCAATCAGAAGAAGGAAGCAATTATTTTTGTGACTCGTCGCCTGAAATATCAACATTTGAGAGTGACATGGCATTTTCAAGGTTTGTAATTGTACTTATTAATGTGAATGTTAATATGTAATCTGGTTATGATATGTAGGAAGAGACAATTTCAGCCACAGTAAAAATACACCAAATGGTGCTCCCATAATGTGACGTCCCAGATTCAAATATCAACTCACTGTTTACCCATTGGATAATCTAGTTTTGAATAAGTATGCTTAAAAATTATAGATCTAAGTTACTAATTCATCTTACTGAGGTGAGAAAGTGCTGATACTTGATAGATGATTTCATAATGTAAACAGAGCATTTCTTAGCCTTTCTCTTGAATAGTTACTAGTTACAAGATAGCTATATTATGTACAGCTGTCAACACAGAACAGATCCCCTATAAATAGCTTCCTATAACAACTTTTTCACTAAGAAATAACAATTCAGTTTATCTCTTTTTTTTTTCTAATTCAATTGTGGTATCAAGAGCTTAGTGGTCTCTATGGCTGATAAGAACCCTAATCCTACTTTAATTCCCACCTCTGCCACAGTCACCTCCCATACCATTTCTGAAAACCTCAATGAATCACACGTTGTTCTATGGCAACTACAGAAGTTCAGTCAACATATAAATATTCTTGAATATTTTTATGCCTTCTCACAGCATACCTTTTTGCTTGAGAACCGAAGTAACTAAAGTAATCAAGATTGTCAACAAATGTTTTCGTGATAGGGTAGATTTGTTCGACTATTTGAGACAGTCTCTATTTGAGACAGTCTCTGCTTTTCCTTTTTTTTCTCTTTTATTCATGTTGGAAGGGCCAGATTACGGTGCATAACGTAAGCTAAATTGTATCAACAACCTCATAATGTACTGGTACAAGCTGCCAACTTAGTGGTGTTTTTAGTTGTTTTTTTTTTTGTCATTAACAATCTCAAGCATTTCTAATGGTTTTAGTTTGTGATTTTAAAATTTGTGATTTTAAAATTTGTGATGCAAATGGTGTAAATGATATGGTTTTTTTACCATTTTCTTACAAAGCTTAGATAACATGATAGTGAATAAAAAAGTGACACTTGTAATTATAATAAAATCATATGAATTGAAAATAAAGATAGAAAATAAACACCTCTTGCTTCTTGCTCGGTTGATGACATATTCAGTTATTTTCTGCTTGATTTTGTCTATCTAGTTATCTTATAAATGGTTTGCTATTCTTGTTTGTTTAGGTACACTCCCTCAATGCCTCGTAGACAGCTTTTTGGAGACGCTCTAAGAGAGCGCTACCTTGATAGTGAACATTTTTCCTATTCTGCACATGATGTTTCATTCAGCAGTTCCAACTTTGTTGACCTGGATTGGCTGTCTTCTTCTGGAAATTCGTGTGAAGAAGAGCCATTTGAGAGGTAATGCTTCATCGCATTCTAGAGAAGCATTTATATTGATACCAATAGAGATTTGTACTCGCTAAATATTTTAGTATTGGGTGGGAGAGTTACGGAAGCAACAAAATAGGTCAGGGAAGGGTAAATGTGGAATATATTTGAGAATTACAATTTTGGGTTGTGAATGTTTCTAGGGTGTATGATGTACATCACATATCACATATATCTCCGAAGTAGATTTACTTCAGTTACATTATATAATATCTCCAAATAAAATTTTTGTAAGGCCTATTGATATTGAATGCAGGTTTTCAATTGTCAATTCTTCTATTGCTGGGAATTCTTCAGAAAATGTTGTCAATGGAGTTATTATAGGAGGAGATACTCCCTCCACTAGCGATTTAGACTCGAACACTAAGGTACCGGCCGTTCTGACATGGTATTTATAGAGCACGGGCATACAGCTTCTAAGATACATGGATGACACGTTCCTTTTTTTATTCACAGTTACGATAATGGATCAGACAATTATTTGAATTTGAAGTAAATTAAGTTACTTTTGTGGTACTTATACATGTTTAGTTTATTTTGCCAAGTGTATGATGATTTTCATTTAGTTTTTTTATGATATCTCAATAAAAGTGATGTTTCATGTTTTTTGGGAGGGTCTTCCTCGAATCGATAATGACAGGTCAAGAACATGACATATATCAAGATTTATGTTGTGCTGTGTCTGATCTGAAAGTAGAAATGTATTTGGTGCATAGTATTTTACTGAGTTAGGATCACAATAGCTCCATGTCCATAATTAGTCCTGAAATAGTTGAAAGTGAGTTTGACTTGTGAATTGCCTTAGCCTTTATTTCACATTTCAGAAGCTAATTATTCGTGTAATATTCTCAGGGAAGAGAGCGAACTGGGTCAGAGTTATCCTACCGTGATGCCCAGTCCAAAGTTCTAGAGGAATATCCTGATACTTTTGTACAATGGGTGAATAATGGACAGACACTTTGCAATTGAATTTTCACATAAGGATCCCTCCTATTTATATATAATGTAAATTTATTTAATTGACTTGGGTTGCCCCAAAGATGGTTAGTGAAAGAGACTAGAGTGGGATAAAACATATGTGATACAGGAGCGAGCGTCAGGAAAAAGAAATATACAGGCTTTCAAGTAGGCTCCTCTGTAAGGTGCTGATCGCAGAAGGAATCCTTCCGGCTTTCTTGGTATTCACTTGCAGCAGCATTACTTCTGTCGTCAAAATCTCAATCAAATCTTGAGGTATAGTAGGACAGAGTAAATAGCAAACTGTTGTAAAATTGTTTTATTTTTTCTTTTTTCCGTTGGAGCTCACTGTATTTTTCTTTCGTCAGTTGATGATCATATTAGGTGCATTTCTTGTAAATATTGTTAACTTGTTTGTCTGAGCTCCACTTCTAGAATTGCAAAATAATTAATTCTTTTAAATAATTCTGCTTTTTGTAATGTATAATTCTCCCCGCTATCATACTAGCGGTGATTTGAAGTTTTCATGTGCTGCACTAAAGATCTGGAGCGAGGTGTACCCCGGCCCTGTTTTCCCTTTTCCATTCTAAATTTCATTTTTTATGGGTGCACTCTTGGAACTGTCAATTTCTTAATGTATGAATTTTTACTGACTTTTGATCAATTGTTCTGAACAGGTTCTCGAACCAATTTCGTGTTTGCATTTAAATTTTGTGGCAAACTTCAAATTGAATAAAGACACTTTTTCAGGTTAAACCAATATAATTGTGAACATTATTATACCTGAGAAAAAATAGAGGGAGTTAATTATGTAGTTGTAATATTGGAGAGCGTTTGTATATCAATGTTTTATACTTAAAATCAATTTCAATTTTGAAGTGGTTGTACGGTAAGTAAGACGCAGAAGAATAAATGAAAAAAATGAGGTGTATGGAAATTCAGTTTTAGGTCGGTATTCCCGCGCGGAAAAGCGTAGCCGTTGGAGCGATCAAAGAAGAAAGAAAGAAAGAAAGAAAAAGATGTTGAAAGTGTTCGGGCGGCAGAAGGCGTCGCGTTCGTTCAAGGAGTACTACTTGGAGTGGTTCAGTACCCTAAAGAACAACCTCCTCCCCCTCCTTCGCCGCTCCATCGCAGGTGAGTCACCCGCCATCCTCTCCAGCCACGTGGAGATGCTCCACCAGCACTTCCAATCCTACTACCACGCCCTAGACGCCGCCGCCGCCTCAGACCCCACCCAGCTCCTCTCTCAGGACTGGCGTAACTCCCTCGAAAAACCTCTCCTCTGGCTTGCCGACCTCCACCCCTTCCTCTTCACCAACCTCGTCCGCTCCTTCCTCCACCAACAATCCCCCTCCGACACTGACCAAAACAACCCCCGCCGCCACCTCCCCCTCCCCTTCCCCGACCGTCCCTGGCAGGTAGCCCTCGCGTGGAGCAACTCCTCCGACTTCCTCACCGCCTGCATGGACCAGATCGAGTGCCGCCTCCGCCACATCGTCCCCACCCTCTCGGACCGCCTCAAGAGCGCCGAGAGCGCCTTCGTTGAGTGCGTCGTGGGGGACTGGTTCCAGTGCTGGGAGGAGCAGAACATCGCCGGCGCCAAGGTGGCGGTGGGCGCGGACGTTAAGGCGCATTTGGAAGAGGTGGTGAGCGTGGTTCTTTACGCGAACCGCGTGAGAAGGAGCGTTCTTGTGCGCATCATGAGCGCCACCACTGTGTACCAGGCTGCGCTCTTTTTTGAAGGCCTGGCCCAATTCCTCATTGGCTTCAGAGACCACAACCTCCTTAACGCCCTTGAACATCACTGATCCATTCTCCAATCTATCTATTTCTTTCCCCTCTCTTCTCATCATTCTCATTCTCTTCATTCACCTTCTTTTAGGCTTTAATCCATAAAATAGTTACCTTCGCTTAAACTTCCTGCATTTTATACACTTCACCTTTCTATGTCAATGTATTAGGGGGAGAATATTTGTTGATACTGAATCAAACTTTTTCAATTCACAAACTTCTGTTCACATTTTATTAACCAATTCCAAGCATTTCATGTCATTTCTTCCCTTTCTCCATAAGCCGTTTATCTTTTTCGATTCCTTTCAAAATATGTTTAAATTTAAAAGATTGGTTTAGGTATTGATTGTTTGTTAATTCTTATTCAGTAATTGATTGTTTAACCATTTCTCTTTTTTTTTTTCTTTTAAAAATAGCTGATAAAGAAAGTTGTCCAAATAGATTTTAATATTATATATATATATATATACATGTAAAAAAGAAAATGTTATAATATTTTTAGATTAGTTCTGGAAGGTAAATGTTGTTATTTATATTATTATTGAATCACAAGGTTATATATTAAAGTCATATATAATGATAATCTCTTTCTCTACAATATGTTTTCTTCGTGTAACTTCATGAAAGTGTTGTAAAAATTTAAATTGCTCATACTTTCTATTTTTGAATTGTAAAATTTAAAAATATATTATTGATTCTACATTGAAGAATAAATTTTTAGATTTAGATATGTATTTTGAATTGTGTATCTTAAAAATATATTTTAAATTATATAATTCAATATATTTTTAGATATCCAAATTTGTTATAAATTATGCAATTCAAAATCTACTTTACTTTTTTAATACAGAAATGTAGAAATATACAATAGATGTTTGGATAGAGAATTTGGAAAGTATTTTTAGATTATGCAATTCATAAATATATTTTAAATTATATAATATAAAGCACATTTTAAAATTATATAATTGAGATTACATTTTGAATTCAAGATTTTGTAATCTATCATCAACTTCTAAATTAGTTTCCACCATAGACAATTTGAATTTTCCTTACACGTGCAGAAAGAAGTATCAGCAAAAGAAATTGTTATATAAATAAGTGTTCTAATTTCAATTGAAAAGATTGTTTAGATTTAACATGAGCTGATTAACTTTTTAGTGGAATATTATTATGTTCTTTAGTAGCACAAAGAATGTAAATAAGTTGGAATTTTAGGTTAAAGAAAGATTGGAATCAAAGTTGTTGGATTTTAACTTATTTGAAAGTGCTGAAAAATTAGCAATAAAAATTAAAAAAAAAACTAATCGTTTTATAAAGTTTGAAAATATACAAATGGATCTTAGGGTTAGTAATTTGTTATTGCATAGTAAAATTGATGTTCCAATTGATAGGGAGAGTGGTTTGGTAGTTGGTAGGAAAAGTGACTTTGTTATGATCAACTTTATCAATGTTTTCTTTATGTAAGTATGCTTTATATGAATCTATGCATTCTAATCTCAATCAAACTTAACACAAAACACGAAAAATAATTCCAAAAATTTAATAACCAAAACCCCACGAAGAAGTATATCAATTATGGTCAAATCCATGTTTATTGGAGTCAAAACTTAAGAGAATTGTGTATATAACTTTTTTATATAAAATAATAGAATGAAGAATTTGCTTTATATAAACTATTGTCATTATATTACGTACTTAATATAAAATAAACTTTTAATGTATATCTTTTTAATAGAATACATTATTCATTTTTTCTCTTGATATATATTTTTCAACTTATTGAAATTTAAATATAAGTTTCAATGTATTAAAATTAAACGAAGTGAATAATATATAAAAAGAATCATAAATAAAATAATTTAAGGTATTAGATTCACGATAATATTATATTTTTTTATGATATATAGTGATTCATTAGTAACTATTTCTTCTCTTACATTAAAAAATAATCTTTGTTTATATTACAAGAAAATTATTAAAACATAAATAAATACTTATATTGAATAAATTAAACATTAATTTAAAAAAAAATAATGATAATTAAAATAATTTTTGTTTTAATAAAATTTATAAATTATTTTCTAATTTGATTCTGTAATCAATTATTTTATATTTTAAAACTAAAAATTGATATTTAATTAAATATCAATTTAAATTTTTTAATAATAAGAATTATTTTAGATGTTTATAATTTTTTAAATTTTAAAATAATATCTATTTGAATTAAAGATAATGATTAATTAATTTTTATATTTAAATTTGATTTATATTTAATGGTTTTTATGTTATTAGTAGATTTTGACATAATACTAAAATATTAAATTTCAATCTCAAAATAAGGCAGGACACATAGAATTTATAACATCAATTATTTAATATATGAAATATATTCGAAAAGGAAAAAGAAGGGAGAGAGAGAGATGATAATAGATAAGTGGCATTGTTGTGTATCTTTTGGGAAATCAGAGACCCAAAACTCATCATTGCCCTTTCTCTCTCTCTTTCTTTTCACTTTTCAAATTGCAAATGATTTTGTCATAGAAAAGGAAGTAAAATTGAGAATAAAAATGTCAAATAAATATTCTGATGGACCAAATTGCTTGGAGTCACTTTGTATTCTGATTATTGTAAGATTTATTGGGTTTTGGAGGCCACAGATTATGGAACAAATTAGACGATTCCAATTGGTCAAAACCTGTAAAGAACCCGAATCTGTGTTTTGTAGCAGAAATGTCACATACAAAATAAAACACTTTCTGGGGCTTTCTGTTATTAGGGTTTTCCCAACATTAAAAAGGAAAGATTAATCTCCAAGTCCAACCACACACAACGTGGAACTCATCCAAATTCAAGGAATCATCATCATCACCATAAATTCTTCCATTTTAGAGCATCTCAACACTTTGATGCTGTCCTCACCCAAACCCATCACTCAATTATCCTTTCCCACCTCTTCTTACTTACCTTTCATTCAACTATAAGCTTCTTCTTATACTATGATGTTCATATTTCATAATATAAATAAATGAAAATTTTATCTTACAAGCTAATTATATAAGGTTAAGTTAGTCTTAAAATTCAATTTTTTAATATGATATCAGAACTATTTAGAATTCTAACGAAAATTTATTACCTTATCATATCATTCGTTATTTTACCGTTATCAGATCATTTATAATATATAATTTTACGTATAAAGAGATCTTATATAAAAAAATACAAATTGAGATATCTTAATATAAAAAAGTACAAATTGAGAGATCTTAGTATAAAGAGGTGCATTAATAAGAATATTTTATAATATATAACATTATTTTATAAAACATTTTTATAAAATTGAATTCGACTTATATTAGTATACCATTTATTTAAAAAGTCAATTTTCAATTCACAAAATCTTATAAAACAATAATTTTATACAATTATGTTATTAACTTATATGTTTTCAATTTAAATATTCAACTGAAATTGAAAGAATAATGTTACCACTCTCATGGTTTACACTGTCATATCAAATAATTTTTTTTTAAATGCATTATAAGAATTAAGGGAGTTTATATAAGAATATTGGACTTAATACTAAAAAAATACATTAATACTTTGTGTTTCTCTTGCATACAGTTTTTAAAAAATATTATGAATAAGTTTGCAAAAGAAACCTAAATAAAGTAAATGTAAGAATTGGAAAGATTGAAAATAGTGTAGATGGAAATGAAGAATTGTGCGGATGTTATTAAGTGAGAAGTTATTGGTAACCAGCTAAAAAGAAGAAACAACTATCATATTCAAAACAACTTATCTGACGTGAGGAATTGGATTCTACGTTTCATCTTTCCTAACCAAAAACTAGCTATTGGTTGCACACTATCACTACTCATAACTTATAATTTCTAATTCCACTTATGCTCAAATTTCATGAATCACGTGCCAATTAATTAATTGGTAATTGGATAAAAACAATCATATTGTTTTAAAATGGAGAAATAAACATGTGTCGCTCAAGTCGATACGATAGCTAAAAAGTCTAACATCCAATCAGGGTCAACCGTCACAACCAAATTCAGTATGTTCAAACAAAAGATTAATAAGACTAATTAGTGATCAAATATTAAATAATATATTCTTAATCATGATAAAAACTCTAATCTAACCCAATAACAAATGGACCATAATAATTATATAAATAGACACATATTTCAAGAATCGAGTACGTCATAATTTAATACTAATAGCACCGAGTACTAAAAAGTCACTTGAGTGTTGGAGTCTCTTTTGCAGATATCATTCGAGCATGGAGTTCACGAAGACGAGAAGTGAGGGAGTGAAATGAGAGCACGAAAACTATTTTAATGAGAAAAGAGAAGAAATAAATCAACCGATCAAGAAATAAAGACAATCGTTCTCTTAATCTCAATTTCATTAGAAAACAGAAGAAAAAGAAAAACTTAAAAAAAAAAGTTATAATTAAACTTTCTAACTATTGCTAGATGAATCATTAACCCACTTTTAAACCTTTTAATCATAAATGTGCACTCATATTAACTTTACATTCAAGATATCTGATTCTCAAGACAAAAACAGTGTGTTGAATAGTTGATATATTAAAAGCTATGATTTCCATAAATAAAACATAATTCTCACTGATTGAAGATGTTTCTATCTGAATCAGTAATTAGGTATAACGCTTTAATTGTAAGAAAGGTGCTTTTTCTAAACTAGCAATGAGCGGCATTATTGGAGATTTGTGTCCCACAAAATCATCTTCATAACTAACTCATTTGGTTTAGGAAAATTATCATACACTTGGTGATCAACCACCCCAATTCAACACAATTTGCTTCACAAGTTAACTTCATTTTTATCTTTTAGCGTTATATTTCCCAATTCCTATTGCTTAAAATCCACGCTCACATATGTGTTCTTTTTTTCAATTACCTTTTAGCCCCTGGATCTCATCTTCTTTACCAATCAAACTACTTTAGTTATTATTTATTCTTCATTAAATTTCTTTCTCTTTCTTATATGTTTTCTCAAAGTTTTATATAATCTATTCTATTTTTACTGTATATCCCAAATTTTCAACATCCTCTTTAATTTATTTTTAAACCAAATAAATACTTTGTTAAAGTTGATGTCAAATTATCATTCTCTTACTAATCCAAATCATTAAATTTGCTCGTATTCATCAAACTAAAAAAGTAATCTAAATATGACTAATTTTCAATTTTCTAATCTCTTTTTTCTATATCAATTTCTCGTTTACCATTAACTAATCTCATGGATCATATCACTTCAATAATATTCTCCTCTATAAATAAGAAAAATAAGACTTAACTCAACACATATAAATTGAGTAAAATAATTCAAATTTTTGCAAGATTTTACAAAACAAGCTTGTGAATGAAATGTGATAGTTTTGATATTCACATCATGCAAGTTCATATATAGTTTATTCTCAAGAAGAACATATATTTGAAGGTAGAATATTCAAGTTGATATATTGATGTTGTTCAAAGCATGCATCTCTTCTTTTGTATTTTTGTCTTTCTTTCTTCCTGCTATGTTTACCTTGCTTGCACCACTGTTGCCTGCACAATGCTCTCTTAATTATACTTATTTATTTAAACTTTCAATCGCACACTAATCTAATCATTATATGCATGATCCATGAATCCTTTTTATACTTCACTTTTGCAGCATTTTTCATGCTCATATTAAAGGTTTCAAACCTGGCTAATACAAATCTAGAAACGTAGTTGGCTTGCTTTCACAAAGAATATTTTATTAAGTGTGAAGATTTTAGCTCATCTGAAAATAAATTGAAGGATTATAACACATTATCCATATATTATTTACTGGTAGGATCAAACGACTAACCAAAGTTTCGGCCCACCAGCAGACCGATCGATCCAGGGTTCAGTCCCAGTGGGTCGACAGATGATATAAACCTTACCACACCTAAACAGACTCAACAAACTTAATTCGTGGTTAGCAACTAAGTAATACAATCTTAAACACAAACTCACTCCTTAACTTGGTCCACTCAGAAAGGCTCATTACAGGTAATATAAATAGCACATATTCCAAGGAACAGGTACATCATTAATTACTATACACTCCCGAGTGTCCCCAGTCCCCTTTTCGCTGACTTGAGCGTTGGAATGCTTTTCGCAGGTACCCCTATTCGACATCCATCCTGAACCGTGCGATCGAGACCTAGTAGGAAGGAAGAAGGAGGAAGACGAAGTCAGTCAATAATTCTCTAGGTTCCCCTAGCAGGAACATATTATAAGGATGAAAATTAAAAAAATAAGTTTATTATAAGAATTAAAAAAAATTACATGGACTACTTCAAAAAAAATAAAAACAAAAGTTATATAATTCAAATTATATTAAAAACATATTTATGATCATTTTCACTGGTTCTTCTTCTTTTTTTGGTTTTGGTTGTTGGCGTGGTCTTTGGTTGATCTCCTAAAACAGTGTTATGGGATTAATTTGTGAAGTTAAGATGGGGATTAGGTAAAGTTATGATTAGTGATGTTCAAAAGAGTAACTATCACACAAGAGGTTAATTCAAAGACAGTAATTAGTGAAGCACTTTAATATGCAGGGCATCACAATGTACTATTTTTAATCATTTTTTGGAGTAATGTAAAGTACTTGGAGCTTACGTAAAAGCAGATAAAAGAAAATGTACTCGTTTTGATTGTCCAACTATAACTGAAAACTCCAACTTAAATTTTGATTGAGATGTATACCTATAACATTTATTTATTTAATTTTATAGATCATCCTTTTTAAAATATAACATAAATCAATTAATGCAAATTTGAATATTGGAGCAAAAGCTATTTTGATAAATTAGCAAGTTTTTTCATAGGTAGTTTCAAAATACCTCTCTTCATTTATTATTCTTATTCAGTTGTTTTCTTGTTGCATTTATATCTGGGTAGTTGAAAATCAGAATTGGTTAGCAAAAAACTTTAGTTACACATCTCTAAAATACTCAAATGTTATTTATCTTCCAATGAACTCAAGAATGAGTAGGAACATAAGTGACCCAAACTTGTAAGCCGACCATTTTTGTATTTAAGCAAGTGGACGATTATATCATTATAATAAAATTATGAAATAAAAATTAATTTAGAAACTATTTAATAAAAATATAAATTAATTTAAAAACCAAAAAGAAATTTAGTGTCTAAAATGGTTTTTAATTTAGTCACTATAGCAACTAATTATTTTTTGCCTCTAAACTTAGTTTCTATTTCATGACTTTCTTGTAGTGTATCTCCTCCTTCATGGATGATAAGTATTTTGTTTGAGTTTGAATTTGAATTTGTATAAGATTAAACTTCAATGAACAAGTTTTATCCATACCAACTCAAATTTGTGTGTTTGGTTGTAAAGAATTTATTTAGTTGAATGTAATATTAATGATAAATTATTAAAGAGTCGAGTTGTCAACATTGGAGAGGAATCATCCAGTAAGAGTCAATTGACTCTTTTTTCATTGAGGGAAATTTTATGAACATTTTACTTTATCTTTCCCTTACTAGTGACATAATTATCATAAAGACTTCTTTGATGGTGGATATTAATTCCCTCGATTCTATAATTCATATTTAGGGAGGAAGAAGGGGAAAGTCTTTCAAGAAGGTAATAGTTAAGTAAGGTTTAGTAATTTCAAGTGAAAATTTGAAAGATATATTTTACATGATCACTGTATCAGTATCAGACGAACTTATTATCTTTAAATTATTATATGGTCTATCAAACTAAGCTTATCAAGAATTACTAATTTCAAAATTGTTATAATTTTTAAATTTAATAAGATTAAAATATTGATCTCATAAATATTGTAGTCTTCAAATTGATTTTTTATCCATAACAGTCAAGAACTAACAACTAATTTGATATTTTATATTGAAATTAGTTTTATATTGACATTAATTATTAATACTAATTTTTATAAAAAAAATCATTATTTTATAATCTTAATTTTTTTTTGTTAATTGAGTGAATAAATTATTTTTTTAAATTTATTAAATATTTTTGAAAAATAATACAAAAATGAAAGAAAAGAAAAACCTGCATAGAGGCATTTTATTCATTTATTTTGGATTTATTGATGAAGAAAGTTCGAGAAGATGAAGGAGTTTTATTTGATAAGTGTATGTGGTTGACATAATCTAAGAAAACACTTCATCATAACATGTAATTAAGGAAGAATGACTTTGACCGAAAGTTTATCCTTAAGAATCAAATATCCGTTTATTTCTAACTTTTTCTTCTTGAAGAAAAGTATTTAAATTTAGTTGAAATGTATTTATATAACGTAAGTTGTAAAAAATGACTGTATATTATAATTTTAGTAATATTATAATAATTATCTTAATAAACAAAAAATCACTCCATTTTGAAGTAAATTGAAATAAGAGGGAAAAAATAAATTAGAAAGAAAAAAGAAATGGATAAAAAAATAGAAAAAAATAGGTGTATCTTTGACAATTGAACTCTTTAGGGATAAAATTTTAAATAAATGATTATATTATTTCTTTAAAAAATAAATAAAAATTTGTTATGTTTTGGAATTTATAAATTCTTCTTTTAATGTTATAAAACTTACATTGATTAAAAATAAGACCATTGATTAAAAATAAGACCATGATATATAAAATATAAATTTTATTTTATAAGATGATATTATAAATTAAATTTAAAAGTTTACTTTTTAATTTTTAACTATGAATACTGGAAAATGTTTTATAATCGAATTAAATTTCATAATCGATTTCATTTTAAGTTTTTGTTAATAATAATTATTGAGCTACAAAATGTACTTCTAGAAACATGGTAAGCCATGAACTACTTTTCAAATACATGAAAAGATATCACTCCAACAAAATGGATGGATATATCCAAAAAATTCCCAGAGATTCGAGAAAGGCCATGAGACTAATTAGGCTTCACATAAGTTACTTTTCTTTATTCCCTTTCTTAACAAACATGTCACATCAATTCTTTTATTAATTGACTTTTGTTATCTATTTTTCATTTTCATCTTACCTTCTACTAGTATTTGGTTTATAACACTGAAGTCCTAATTGTAAATTTTTGTAAGAACTAATTTTTGCATGCTAATTTAAATTTTAGAAAGACATAAAAACAACTCATTTTAAATGATACAATTTTTTATTCTTTTTTATAAAAGTTTTCATGTTAGGTATCCCTATGCAACTTGACATCTCAGCTAGACTAACACCTCAAGTAAAAATAATCATCTGTCATCACATAAAAAAGTATTATTAAGAAAAAAAAAATACCAAAATATGGGGAGACTAGACCAAAACTAGTTAACAAAAATTATACATAAGTAGACTATACCTATTCATAAAGAATTCTAAAATGGAAGTGTATTATACCAATAAAATAATTCTTTACGAATGAAACTAAATTATACAACTTTTAATCACCACTGTACTAAAACTCTTCGAGGTGTTATCTCTAGCCTATCATAAGGGTCATTTTAAATTACCTTTAAAATAATAAATATCTACACTGAAATTTTAAAAGATAAGGTGTGAAATTAATGAATTATAAATACCTAAAAATAACATTTAGCCCACTAAAGTTAATCGACTTAAACTTTTTTTTTTAAAAGAAAAAAGATGAGAAAAAAAATTAAAACAAGAAAATGAATGCAGGAAAAAAGTGTTATGGAAAAATGGCAGATCTGTGACATTCAAATCCTAAAAAAACACGTGAGACTAACAAATACAAATGTGCGTTGGGAGACACATTGGATAGGACTCTCATAAATTTCAATGTCGTAAACTTGTCGCTACCTCAAATCTTCGAAACATTTTTTTTTTCATGATTGTTAAATAATATCTATAATTTCTTTAATCTTCTTTTCTTATAACATTATATAATTTATAATATTTATATATTTTTCTCACTAGTATTATTTTAATGTTATTTATAATATCTCTAACACACGATCCTTTTATAAACATGTAGTAGAGATTTTAAAATTAAGAGTTGAATCATGTATTGAGTTCTTCAACGATTTTACTATTTTATAAGACTATAATATAGTACTTGAAGTATTTTATTTATTTATTTTCCTTACTTAATCATTCTTCTTCCTAATTAATGAAACCTTTATATTTATAACGTAATTAACCATATCATATTATCACTTCAATTAATTGTTTATTATTATTAACTATAAAAATATTGCGTATTTACATTTTTTTTTATTTTAATCACAAAATAAATCAAAGTTTTCATTTTTTTATGCTTCTTTTCTTTTGAATTCCTGCGTGCAAGCTTCACAATGTATGTGGACTTTCAAAACCACTGTAATAACTTGAGATGATTTTGGATGAACTAAAGTTGAAAAACAAAAAATAACATAAAAAAAATAATTAATTAATCAAGCTTTTATTTCTTTTTATCTGGTTTGAGTTTATCTTTATCTTTAACTTTTTCTCTTCTTATACCGCTAATGGTTTTGGGATCAAAGAGTATGATGGAGTTTAAGCTAAGATGAGATTCATTTGATGATACATGCAAAAAAATAATACTTTCACTGATGAATGAAGTTGTTTGAAGTGTTCTTTTCTTCTTGTTTTTCAAAAAAATCTCTTCCATAAATATTGTGTCTTAGGTTTTTAAAATAAAAAAATTAAGAAAAAATGGAAAAGAGTGAGTTAATCTGCATATAAAACACCCTTAACATTAATTTTAAAAAATTAAAAAACAATTTTATTTTTAAGTGATTCCAATAAAATACTCATTCTCAAAATTTTAAAATAATAAAATAAAATATATTAATAAATTTTTTTTAAAAAAATATGAACACTAAAATGTTAAAAAACCAAAATACCGATATTTTATATATAGATATAGTAATAAATTGATAATGTTAAAAGTTCATTTTGCCCTCTCTTTCCAGATAATAATTGCTGAGTCATCTCTGTGACCTTGTGTGCTAATTTGATTTACAGTTCAAATACCAGGTTCCTTTTTTCCAACTCCTTATTCTGGTTTACAAATTTTAAGGAACGCTCAGAGAAAAACATCATCAGACTTTGACCATCATGTCTGTTGCAAACTGTGCCTCTGTATGACACCCAATATAACTTTTCCAAAAGAAAAAAAAAACTAAGAAAGAAGTTTCTATAGGAAAAACTCAAAAATCTTATTATTTCAATTATATGTTTGGATGATTTCATTTTGTATATCTCATTGTTTACGTCTTTTGAGGATTGTAACAGGTGTTGTATGTTTTTCTATTTAATGGTCAATTTTGCATATTTTTCAGTTTTTATTAATCTGATATTTTGAAAGTTTAAAATTAAAATAAGTTACTGTTTTTTTAGTTGTAGTCTTATTTTAGAAGGAGAGAACATTATTTTTTTATTAAATAATCATGAGAATCCACAAATAAGTTAAGGACATTAACTGTATTTTCCAATATTATTTTCGATAAATATTTTTCAATCTCTATAACGATGAAATGGAATGGTTAGAATCATGTATTGATTGCATTGGTTTTAAATATTTAAAAACTAAATGCAGTTGTGTAAAAAAACATAACTAATTGCTAATACTAAAAAAAAAATACTATAACTCCACTAGTAACATAAAACATTTTAATGGTTTGTAAAAAAAAACCATTTATGTGATGATGGATAAAGGTCTAACTAATTATTAAAAATAATGTTTTTAATTTTTATACGTTACTTAAGATAATTGCTGGTTAACTTAAAAAAAACGCGTACTTTTTATGTAATTGAACCTTTGTTTCTCTTGTGGGTGTGATGTTAATTATAGAGATGTTTTCATTCTTATACAATTTTGATTGATGATTATTGAAGTGATAGAAGAAATTAATTAAAATTTATAAAAAAAGTAACTATATATTATAGCTGATAAATAAAATAATTATTTGAATAAAATTAAAAATATTTATTAAGATTTTAAAACACTAATTATGAGAATATATTAAAAAGCATGATTAATTACAGTTAAAAAAATCTTTAACTATGTAGTGAAAAACTAATTCAATAATAAATTAGACTTCTAGCAAATTATTAAAATAGAAACCAATTTTAGAGAAAAATAATAATTAATTAATTATTTCATTAATTAAATAATTAAAAGAATTTATGGTTTCTAAATTAGTTTATATTATTGATATATAGTTTCTAAATTGGTATCTCATTAACTACCAAATTTAGAATTGAAGTAATTGGTAGTTAAAATTAGATACCATTTTAAAAACTATTTATCTAGAAACTAATTTATCAATTTTTTTTAATATCTAAAATAGTATTTAATTTAATCAATTAATTATTTTTTATTTTTAAAATTGATTTTTTTAATGATTTTTTTGTAATAAATGTTATGGAAGACATTTTGAATTTTGTATATATACCAAATAATTGAAATCATATTAAATAAAACATAATTATTAGTGTATAGTTATATAAAGCAAGTGGAAATAAAGATGTGTTTTTGTTAATTATTTAAGGTAATAATAATTAATTATAATAAAAATAAAAATAGTTACTAAAATAAAAACTTAAAAAATAGTCCTACAGTAATAAATATTAAATTAAAAAAAGTATATAAGTAGAACATTTATAGAAAATAATGTTATTTTCAAAGGTTAGTATAAATTATATATACACACCTATTTTTGTTCAAATTTACTTTTATCTTTCACTACTTTTTATATTCTTTCCTCTACACATCTGACTCTCAATTTATTTTCCTATAAACTTAATAAGCCCATTTATTTGCTGATGAAAAAGTGGAAAAAGTAAAAAAAAAATATATAGACTTAGTAGAAAACTAAAATAAATAAAAAAATTGATTTATTATTAACAATCATATAACATAGACAGACACTGATGGTTTCGCCACCTCTGTGGGACCCTCTGTGACATGTCAATGCCCAAACAAATGGATCTTGATTGCCACTATGCACAGTTTTAAAATAATTATTGTAAAATTATATAATTATTTGATGTGAAATTGTATACACTTGCTCTTCAATTTTATTCAGTATGTAAAGAAGTAAAAATTTTGAGCAAAATAAAGTGCACTAAGTACTGCTTTTAAACAATAATTTTTAAAAAAAAATGTTGTTCAATTTTGTCGAAGAAAGATTCACAAATCGATTTAATAGTAAATAAAACCTAGGAGAAATTCACATAAATATGATATCATCTTCAATCTATAATTTGTAAGACAATAAATTAATGAATTTTTTATATTATTTAATTTTCCAGTTTTTATTTATTTATGTTCAATATAATAACTGAATTAAGTGAGGAGAAGGAACAAAGAAAAACAAACAACCTGGAAATAGTAATAAATTTCTCAAATCTCAAATGTGCACAAAAAGTTAAAACAGATGTGTTTCTAACATATAACTGTTATAAAAAAACTATGTTGGTAGTTGTTTTAATTCTATAATGGCTTATTAGTCAAAAATAAAATAATTTTGTAAACACTTTATAAAATAAAAATAAAAATCAGTTGCTATAATGACTAAATTAGAAACCGTTTAGAGACTAAAAAAATTATTGATTTCTAAATTAATTTTTATTATTGATTAATAGTTTTTAATTGGTATCTAATTAGCTATCAAGGTTTTAACTACCAATTACTTATATTCTAAATTTGACAGTAAAAACCTTGATAACTAATTAGATACTAATTTAGAAACTATTGATCAATAATAGAAACTAATTTAGAAATCAATAATTTTTTTTAGTCCTTAATTTAATCATTGTAACTAATTATCTTAAATTTATTTCTATTGAATGATTTTCTATGTATTATTTTAATTTCTATAAGAATTGATTGCATGCTTAGTTGTTCAATTTCTAATATTGATTAGTAATAATTATTTATTACCGTAATATACTAATATAAAGTTTAGTAATACATTTAATATCTATTGTTCCTTAAAAAGACATTAAATTTTTAATAAGTTATTGAATTAAAATTGTTTAATTTTAAAATAGAAAAATTAATTACAGTATTACATATAAAGATAAAAAAATTGATTGAAGTTTAAAGTTAATTTATTTTTATAGTTTTAGTTGTCATGATGACACGAATCCTTGTTTCATTCATAGTGAAAGAGAAGGATGAGATGTATTTGATAAGAGATCTTGAAATTTATATATAACAAAAGTGGTTTTCCGACACAATGAATTTGTTTCCATACCTACCAATCCACCATCGTCCTCCTATTTCTTGCATTTCATCTAACCCTCTAATATATTTAAGATCTAAAGACTTTTGAGATAAGATTATTAAATAGAAGTTAAAAGATAAGTTTTCTAAGAGAACAAGTGTAACTATGTGTGTGTAGATAACATGAATCAGTAACACAATTGCTAGTAAAATGATAGCTTTTGGCTCATTACAGACACGTATGTAACACCTTTGAAAAGGTTCTTAGAAAATTCTTAGCATGTTGTACTGCTTAATAATATAAAACCTGTTTTTTTTTTCCCTTTTTTTTGTCATGTTGAAGTGGACGACACTGCATAAAGTTTTAAATAGAAGAATCCATGCAAATTGCGAAAGGCTCAAATCAAAACATGGTGGCACTAGTCAGATACTATGGGCACCACAGAAAAACTACAATACCATTTCTGACAGATGCAGGCTACAACACATTAGCGTAATAATTACTTTAAAAAGATTAGTACACAGTAATATTATCAGATAAATAATAAATTATGCATGGCTGGAGTTAATAAAAATAATAAATGAAATAAAAAAAAAGTAGAGTGGTTTGTGAAAACAACAACTAAACCACTGCAAGGTTAGCTGTATTAATGGACTGTTTCTCTCACGGAAACAGAGGCACTGATTTTTACCTTTAATCTTAACATTTCCAACACCAGCACACACTGTGTTTGCTTTACCATGATGTGCATTTTATTTTCCTCTTAATTATTTTATTTTGCTAAGATTATCATCATTTTCTTATTATTCTTATAACCCTTTCTCATTTTTTAACTATAAAAGGGGTTTCCCAACCCTCCACTCTTCACCCTTCATTTCATTTGCTAAATTGAGATATTCTCATTTCTTCTCTTTTGTTTCTTTTCCTCACTTGTCTCATTCCATTTTCTCTGTTCATTCCTCTGGGTGTTGCCATTTCACATTCAAGGTGAGTGAATTCCATTACAATGTCAAACTCATTTTTTTTTTATCATTATTGTTTACATGACAAAATATCTACCTCACCCCCACATGCAATATCTACACCTTATCCCCTCCACCCTATCCAATTGTCCATTACTCTTTCTTTCTCAGTGCTATTTCTCTGTGATCTGATCACATGCAGTGGTAATGCTGAACACTGCTTAAATGTAAACAAAAAATTGGGGTGGACCAGATTTTTATTAACCATTGGTGCAGCTAAAAGTAACAATAGGGTCTAGGTAATAGTGTATGTATTGACACGAAGTTATTGCTTCATATCCACACAACATGCACCCACCTCTCTGTTCACCACAGAGAAAATCAAAGGGAATAAAACTATCAAAATAAAGAGTACAGTTCAAATTTTCACCCAGAAGAACAGAACATAAGTACATTATGTAGATAAGCTTGAATCAGTGATGGATAAAAGTACAATAATATTTTCCTTTCAGTAACTGAAATCTACATTATTCAGTCATGTGAGGATAAAAAGATGGTACTAGTTTAGGATAGTCCAAAGCATTGAAGCTACGTGTAGAATATAGTTTATATACTTGTTGCATTTACACATCTGTCCTTGGTAGAGAGAGAAAGTCTTTGACCTTTATCGAATTTGTTGAAAATTGTTTCCATTTTTATTTTGTACGTCTCTCTTTGTGTTTGGCGCTCATAGCCTATAAATTAACACCTCCATCTCGTTTATCATTCATTCATTTCGTCTTCTCCTTCCCCCCTTATTTTTTTTGCGTTTATTCTATTTCCATAGGTATTCTTTTCCTCTGTTTCTATTACTTTTTTCTCTTGTTTTTGTTATTCTGTTCATCTTCGTTCCTTCATTACCTTCCTCTTTTGGCTGTTCCACACTGCCATGTTAGCTTTCACTGTGAAAGATCTAGCATGGTGACGTGTTTCAACCTTTGGATCAGAGTCTGTAACATGATCCTGGGTGTCTAGTACTTTCTGTTTTTTCAAAGAACATGTTGTTGAGTTTGCTGGTTCTGTTCTGGGGTGCTGTCTATCATGAGCTTTGGCTCAGTTTCTTAGGAATTTCCATTCTCAAGCTTGGTTTTTCTTGTACGACAGTTCAGTTCAGTTGTTTTGTAGGATTCTCTTTTTAATTATATTAAATCATTAACAGATGAAAATAGAAATTAAATAAAAAAATTGTCTGCAGACTGGCCTTTAACTAAGATCTTCTTTGTTCTGCGATGATTAATTTAATGTTTAAATTTTAAAGTTCAAACACTTAGTTTAAACGAGGTGCAGGATCTGTGCTGTGATTAATGTTTTTTGGACCCGAGGTTGGGGAGGGAGGGTACCTGGTTGGACTTGAAATCCAATACACTCTTCTAGAAGAAGAAAGAATTCCACATTGTTTTTGGTTTTGACTTTTGGCGACTAACCTTATCCTTTTTATGGTGGCTTGTTGCATACAATTCTAATAAGTTTCTTTATGCTTTTTTTTTGTTATTGTTGCAGTGAAGTCTTGTCCCTGAAGATGGCACATCATCCTTTGACCCACTCTCACTCTTTCCGGGAGAGGATTGATGAAACTCTCTCTGGTAACAGGAATGAAATTTTGGCCCTTCTGTCAAGGTAGCTCATCCAAAAATAAAAATGAAAACAAAAAGCTTGTCTATGAATAATTAGCTTTAGTGCAAGGATGTAGAATAACACTAACAATCTTGTTGTAATAAAAGGCTTGAAGGCAAGGGCAAGGGAATCCTGCAACACCACCAGATCATTGCAGAGCTTGAAGAAATCCCTGAGGAGCACAGGAAGAAGCTACAAGATGGGGCCTTTGGAGAAGTTTTGAGATCTACACAGGTAACTTCTTCCCTTTTGATGTTTTCTTCATCTGGGCTGATATATTGTAGATATGCTTTTGGGCGTTTTTGTCGCAAGTTCTTTTTTTTCTTTTCATTTTATCGTTTTTTGTTTTGTTTAGGAAGCCATAGTGCTGCCACCTTTTGTTGCTCTGGCTGTTCGACCAAGGCCTGGTGTTTGGGAGTATCTGCGTGTGAATGCGCACGTGCTTGCTGTTGATGAGCTACGTCCTGCTGAGTATCTGCGTTTCAAGGAGGAGCTTGTTGAGGGAAGGTAAGGTTCAGAGTTTTTTCGTCCTCACTCTGTTGTTGATCATGTCAAGACAATTTAACAGTTTCTCTCACTCTTGATGCAGTTCTAATGGCAACTTTGTGCTTGAGTTGGACTTCGAACCATTTAATGCGTCTTTCCCTCGTCCAACTCTGAACAAGTCCATTGGGAATGGCGTGGAGTTCCTCAACCGCCATCTTTCAGCCAAACTCTTCCATGACAAGGAGAGCATGCAGCCACTGCTTGAATTCCTCAGGCTTCACAGTTATAAGGGCACGGTATACTTCTTTTTAAGTGTATTTGGGAGTTTTCATAGTAGTGTTTATTCGATCTGCATTGGTTACTAGTTGGATATCCAGCAGTGTTTTCTCATCCATGTTTTAGTTTAGACTTGGGACATGTGAAAATCTAATGATGAAAGTAACTTTTCCATATAAAAGACGATATGCATTGATCATTCTTTTACAATAATGAAAAATGTTTTGTTTTTTGTTTCAGACTATGATGCTGAATGACAAAGTTCAGAACCTGAATTCTCTCCAACATGTTTTGAGGAAAGCAGAAGAGTATCTAACTTCTGTTGCTCCTGCAACGCCCTACTCAGAATTTGAAAACAGATTCCGGGAGATTGGTTTGGAGAGGGGGTGGGGTGACACCGCCGAGCGTGTCCTCGAGATGATCCAGCTTCTCTTGGATCTTCTGGAGGCACCTGACCCTTTCACCCTTGAGACATTCCTTGGAAGAGTCCCTATGGTCTTCAATGTTGTTATCCTTTCTCCCCATGGTTACTTTGCACAAGATAATGTCTTGGGATACCCTGACACTGGTGGGCAGGTTAGTTGAATTGAGATAACGTTTTACTAATTTTCATACTATTAAGGTTGTGTGACATGCTTTAACTTGTTCATTCTCTAATCCAGGTTGTTTACATCTTGGATCAAGTTCGTGCCTTGGAGAATGAGATGCTCAACCGCATCAAGAAACAAGGCTTGGATATCACTCCTCGTATTCTCATTGTATGTCCTAGTGGTGTTGTTAAGACAAGTTAACTTATGGAAATTTCTCTAACTTGAGCATGTGATTTCTGTTTAATGCAGATCACTCGTCTTCTCCCTGATGCAGTAGGAACTACCTGTGGCCTACGTCTAGAGAGGGTATATGATACTGAATATTGTGACATTCTCCGAATTCCTTTCAGAACAGAGGAGGGAATTGTTCGCAAATGGATCTCAAGATTCGAAGTCTGGCCATACCTAGAGACTTATGCTGAGGTGAATGTTAACTTTTACTTAAAACTGTAACACGGTTCAATGCTTTTGATGTTTCACTTTAAAGTAACTTCCAATCCAACTATATTTCTTGTCAATATTAGGATGTTGCTGTTGAACTTGGTAAGGAGTTGCAAGCCAAGCCAGATCTTATTGTTGGAAACTACAGTGACGGAAACATTGTTGCCTCTTTGTTAGCACATAAATTAGGAGTAACTCAGGTTTGTCTATATGGACACCTACTTTCTAGTTAATGTTGGCACAACCTTTTTCTTTACACTTTACCTGATTAAGCTTCTTCCTTAATCTAATGATAAATGCAGTGTACCATTGCTCATGCTCTAGAAAAGACCAAATACCCTGAGTCTGACATTTACTGGAAAAAGTTTGAAGAGAAATATCACTTTTCATGCCAATTTACTGCTGATCTTTTTGCAATGAACCACACAGACTTTATCATCACTAGCACCTTCCAAGAGATTGCTGGGAGGTGAGCTATCTTTTCCTTTTATTTACTATACTTTAAATGCACTATTGTATTTATTGATTAGCTGACTGAAATTAATTATTGCATCTGTATTTTTTTCTTTTTTCTTCTGCAGCAAGGATACTGTTGGACAGTACGAGAGTCACACTGCCTTCACCCTTCCTGGTCTTTACCGAGTTGTTCATGGTATTGATGTCTTTGATCCAAAGTTCAACATTGTCTCTCCAGGAGCTGATATGGGCATATACTTCCCATACACCGAAACTGAGCGTAGGTTAACAAATTTCCACGCTGAGATTGAAGAGCTTCTTTACAGCTCAGTGGAGAATGAGGAACACATGTAAGTGTAATCTTGTCATAGAGCATTTTTTCAAGGAAAACATTGTTTAGTACAAAAGCTATTCTCCATTACAACAACAAAAACAAGAACCTTATCCGGTTAGATGACATTGACTACATACATAACATGGATCAACACATTATTGTCAGTTAAAGACCAAATCCTTAGAGAAACTATATGATTTTTCTCTCTTAAAACAACTCTTCTTTATCATCTCCCAATTGGTTAGAAAGTAATTTTCGCCATTGTTTAACAGATGTGTCTTGAAGGACCGCAACAAGCCAATCATCTTCACCATGGCAAGACTTGACCGTGTGAAGAACATCACAGGACTTGTTGAATGGTACGGCAAGAACGCTCGCCTCCGCGAGTTGGTGAACCTTGTTGTTGTTGCTGGAGACAGGAGGAAGGAGTCCAAGGACTTGGAAGAGAAGGCTGAGATGAAGAAGATGTATGGCCTCATTGAGACCTACAAGTTGAATGGCCAATTCAGATGGATCTCCTCTCAGATGAACAGAGTTAGAAATGGAGAGCTCTACCGTGTGATTTGTGACACAAAGGGTGCCTTTGTGCAGCCTGCAGTTTATGAAGCTTTTGGGTTGACTGTGGTTGAAGCCATGACTTGTGGATTGCCAACATTTGCCACATTCAATGGTGGTCCTGCTGAGATCATTGTGGATGGAAAATCTGGATACCACATTGACCCCTACCATGGCGACCGTGCTGCTGAGATCCTTGTTGACTTCTTTGAGAAGAGCAAAGCAGATCCATCTCACTGGGACAAAATCTCCCAGGGAGGACTCAAGCGTATTCAGGAGAAGTATGCACATTGCACTAAACAATAGTCATATACATGATGAACAAGAGTATAAATCAATGCTCATAGATAGAGCCTATATCATGTTACTGCATTGATTTCACATGATATGCTCTCTGGTTTTATACTATTTTCATCAAAACATTCATTTTGTCACCAAAATTTTCACCAAAATCAATGCTTTTTTCTTCCTTTGCTCCACAGGTACACATGGCAGATCTACTCTGACAGACTCCTGACACTCACGGGTGTCTATGGCTTCTGGAAGCATGTGACCAACCTTGAACGCCGTGAGAGCAAACGTTACCTGGAGATGTTCTATGCTCTCAAGTACCGCAAATTGGTATATTTCTTCTCTCATTACACTATTAATCCAATGGTTTCACTGATGAAAAGCTTTCTGCAACTCTTTCCTTCCCAATTCTGTTACCCACTAACGCATTATGTCATTCTTGTGCTCTCAGGCTGAGTCTGTTCCCCTTGCCATTGAAGAGTAAAGCCATTGTTGAAGAGAAAATCGAAGAAGAAACCGGCTTTTGGTCTCATGCAGCTTTCACAAATAAGGCCATTGATTTTGATTGTGATCAACTTTTGGATTTAAAGAGTCTAAAAAGAGTGTCTTTGTTTTTTATGTCTTGCTTAGGTTTTGGCTCAGAAAAAAAGATAAAAGAAAAGATGTCATTTTTATTCTTTATTGTCTTTGCAATATCGAATATGATTGAAATATTTGAATTTTGGGTGTTCAACCCCATCAATCAACTTAAAGATGTCCCCTCTGCAATTCAATTTCACTGCTTATGATCTACAGTTCCCCCCTCAACATCACTTCATCATTTTCTTGTTCTGGTTTTTTGAAGAGTCTCACCATTCTTGAACTTTAACATCTAAGATGTTTGAATGGAAACTAAATAAAAAATGAATGTACTTGTTCTAATTTGGACTACCAACTTGATTAACTTTTAATTTGAGAAGATATTAGCTTCAGAATTCTTTTATAATTTTAGACCTATAACTGGAAAATATAAAAAATTCTATTAGCAAATACTGTGTTCATTTAATGATCTTGAATTGGTCAATGTAACAAATTATAAATAAAGTTAAAAAACAAAGGAAAATATCAGAAGTAAAAGTAAAAAATGTACACTACTCAAAAGACAATGTAAAATGGGTAACAACATACATTATCAGAATACTGTTATTTTCAATCTTATTTGTCATTCCATCAAACATGATTTAATTATGATTTGGTAAATCTAATTTTTGTCACGAAACAATTGGTATACTTGACAACAAATTTTTCTTTATTTCAATCAAGAATATACCTCTTAGATTTTTCAGATATAAGTTATGTCATGTGTTGGGTCATGTATGTTACACGTCTTGTGGTTTGCAGCTTTTTAAGGTGCCTGGTACAACCTTATTCTGATAGAGAAATAAAGCCAACAAGCTAAACTATTCTTGCTACTTCTCAATTCTGTCAAAATGCTGCAACTTTCTCCTTTTTTTGCCATCCATTTCGGGAGGATATAAAAGACTAAACCATTTTTTTCTGATGTAATGTGCTCGTGAAGCCATGTGTGTACAAATAAGTGTTTTTACAGTTGTGGGGGTGTACTTATCTGTAGTCATGAGTAATGCCAACAAAAACATGAAGACCCAAACAACACCCAATTTGGTTCTGGCTATTTCTTTTTGCACCGGGTGGTTAAAAGACTAAACAGCCCTTCTGCCACCCCTTGCGTCACCTTGTTCTTATGTTACCCTTATATCGATAAATTTAAGAAATAAAATATTTCGAATTATATGATTTAGAAGATATTTTTAAATTATACAATTTGAAAATTATTTTTTTTATAAAAAAACTTACAATTGTAGAATCTAGAAGTTTTGAAACGGTACAATTTTAAATTTTAATTTTTTTTTTCAAAAAATGACTTGTAGATTAATTGTTGAATCAAGAAGAAGTCATTGCAAAGTGGAAATTTTCATAATAAAGTAGGTGCAGAAAAAAAATTATAGAAAGTGAAAAAAGAAGTTCCCTTTGATTCCAGTAGCTCTTTCGGGCAGCTTGTTGAGGTTGAACATACAGAGGCCGAAAAAAACATTATATTTTCAAATGGACAAAGATTTTGTAATTCTGTTTGGTAAGAGAGAAAGTTCTACAAAATTTCTTTCAAATCATTACAATATATTTATCTCATAAATATAATAATTATTAATAGCAGATTTTTACTATGAACTACTTACCATTAGATAATATATATTGTTGATGACTTGATTTATTAAATACTTTTTTAACTTGGGTTGATGACAATTTTATTTTATTGGTTTATGAAGTATTTTTAACTTGTGGTTGTTGAATTTATATTTTAGATTTATACTATTAGTTTAAATGAAAGCAGGAAATATATAATTTGTTAAGATAAGAATAGTGAGGTGTTTATTGGCATATGCCTACAAATTTATGAATCTATAGATAAATATTGTAGGAAGTTGTGTATGGATATGAAATAAAGATTTTACATAAAAATTAATTATTTATTATATTAAATAATTTAATAAGGAAAAACATAATATTTCTGCATCATATTAAACAAATTTAATAAATTTTCAAAATAAAGGTATACTTTCACCTCCTCATGAGAATAATTTCTCAATAAACATAACTGAAACACATTCTTGACAAATTTTAAATTCTTGAAAAAAATAAATTCTTATGTAAAAATTTATTATCTGTTTTTTGTAATCTAAGGTAGGCGTCAATATTTTACCATACTCACGTATCCAAATCAAAACTTTTACCACGAGTTTAGTAAAATAAGATTATCTGAATTCTGTTTCAAACCATGTTTATTTTGAGAAATGGTGTGAGGTGTACTAATAAAAAGAAATAAGAATGTCTCAAAAATAAAGTTTAGGAAAATGGAATGGAAGTAAGGAATTAATGATTAGCATATATATACAAATTTATTATTGAAGTTGTAACATTGCTAAAAATTAAATGATGGTGAAAGAAAAAGGATTATTGGAATATAAGAAACAGAGAGAGAAAATATATATTTCATTATTATGTTTGATAAGCACTCTCACTTACGTTAATATACATATACACAAACTAAAGAGTATTAACAGAAACAAGAATAACAAATAACCTAACTGAATAGCGTCTAGATTATACACTGACTAATATCCTCCCCGGTAAACTTATAGGGGTGGTTCAACAACCATAAGTTTACGACAAAAGTCTAGAAAAGAGGGGCAAATAATGGGTTTAGTGAATGTATCAGCTACTTGGAATCTGGCAAGGAGATGAAGCAAGCAAATTTTGTTTTGTTGAACATAGTCTCAAATAAAGTGGAGATCTAATTTGAAATGCTTCGTTCGAGAATGCATGATAGGATTGACACTGAGAAGAACAACTCTCAGACTGTTCATGGATATATTTGTGTTGAGACAAGTGCAGACCGCCATTGGAAAGACGCTTGACTTGTACATTGAGAAAGTAATGAAGGGGGCTAAGATCCTTGAGAGCGAAACAAGAACTGAGTTTGGATATAAGATTCTGAATTTCCTGTAAAGAGAATCCTGTGATAATAATATCATCAACATATATGAGAATAAAGATTGTGTATGAGGAATTAAACTGAACAAATAATGAAGAATCACTTTTGATAGCATGAAAACCAAAGTTGTGAGGAGTGTTACTTAGCTTTTGAAACCAGGATCATGGTGCCTATTTTAAGCCATATAATGCTTTGTGAAGTTTGAAAACTAGATGGAGAGTGTCAGACACAAACCCTAGTGACTGGTGCATATAGAGATCCTTCTACAGGTCTTCATGCAGAAATACATTATTTATGTCAATTTGACGAACAAACCAATTAGCAAAGACCGTGTGAGTGATAACAAGACGAATGGTGGAAGGTTTAACCACAGGACTATAGGTGTCATAGTAATCACACCCTTCAGTTTGACTAAAGCCCTTAGCTACAAGACGAACTTTGTGCCTGTGAAAAGAACCATATGCATTGTATTTATTTTTAAAAAGCCATTTGCAGCCAACCGCATTAGCTTCTTTAGGAAGAGAAGTTAAGGACCAAGTGTTATTGTTGAGAAGGGCATTGTATTCATTAGTCATTGCTTGAAACCAAGGAGGAGAAGCAAGTGCCTCGACGACGGACGTTGGAGCAGATGGTTGTAAAAGAGAGTGAGTATGAAGAACTTTAGGTTTGAAAATACTAGCTTTGAATCTCGTTGTCATGCAATGAGTATTGACAGGGTCAGGATCAGTGAAGGAGGTAGGCAGCAAGTAGAAAAAGGTTGAGAAGTATTAAGATTAGGAGAATCAAAACCGATTTGAGAAACATGAGAAAAATTAGCAGCAGGAGAGTGAATTACAGTAATAGTGTGGTTCAAAGCATAAGAATCAATATTATCATGCATAGGAGGATGAAACTTATATTCAAGAAGGTCATAGGGGAATAATTCTTCATAAAAATTGGCATGCCTAGAAATATAAACCTTACCAGTGTTGGAGAGGCAAATATAACCCCTATTATGAACGTTGTAGCCAAGAAAAATGCAACATGCAGATTTGAAATCAAGTTTGTGTTTGTTGTAGGGTCAAAGCAAAGAATAACAAGCACACCCAAACGTTTTTAAAGTGTTATAACCAGGCAGTTTGTGAAACAACAATTCATAAGGAGATTTATTTTGTAAAACAGGGGAAGGCAACATGTTAATAATATACACAACAGTTCTAAAAACTTCACCCCAAAATTTGATGGGTAACGAAGCAGAAGAGAGAAAAGTTAAACCCATATCAGAGATGTGTCGATGTTTGCGTTCGATGGAACCATGTTACTCATGAGTGTGGGGACAAGTAAAACAATGAAGAATGCCATGCATTTGAGTGAAACTTTTAAAACATATGAATTCCTTCGCATTGTTAGTTTGGATAACACGCAGTTTGAAACCAGTTTGAGTTTCCGCATACGTTTTGAAATGAATAAGCGAATGTAGTGCTTGGGATTTATTATGCAAAAGAAACAACCATGTGTATTTAGTGTGAGCATCTAAAAAGGAAATATAATAGTGAGCATCATTGGAAGCACATACAAAACCAGGACCCTATATATCAATAAAAAGTAATTGTATAGGTGTAGTGTATTGTGAAAGAGAGGTATGAAACGGAAGCTGGTGATCTTTTCCATGTATGCAAGGTTCACAAAAACGTGTGGTAGAAGAGTAAACAACATTACAACTATTCCAAACATGTTTAACAACAAAAAATTTACAATGGCCAAGTCTATTGTGCCAAAGTTGTAAACTAGGAAGCATGAGTTTGTAGCAAGCATAGTTAACAGTGCAACCAGTAAGATTAGTGGAGGGAGGAAACACATAGAGCCCATTTTTAATGATTCCGCGAAGTAAACTTTGTTGAGTTACCTGATGTTTGATGTTGCAAAAGTTAGGAAAGAATTCAAAACAAACTTTATTGTCTTTGGCAAATTGAGCAACACTAATAAGATTTTTGGTAATGTCAGGAACATGTAACATGTTATGTAGTTTGAAAACAGTGTGTGAGTGAGGAGTAGTGTAAGAAGCAAACCTATTATGTAGAATATGCGTACCTTGGCCATTACCTAGCTTGAGGTTGTCATTACCATGATAGGATTGTTTGTGTGTGAATATTTTGGAGTCTTTGATAACATGGTGTGTAACAGTAGTGTCGAGATACCACAAAGGGTCTTCAATGGTAGAAGGAGCACTAAGAATGTATGTTGCGAAATGTTTGCAGTGTAGGAAGTGGTGGGTGGAGGATCATATCGGTGCCAACAAGCATCTGCAGTGTGACCAGGTTTGTGACAAATTTGACAAAAATGTATGATAGACTGTCAAGAAGGTGATTAATGGAACGAAGGTCGAACAGAAGGACGAGGAGAAGTAGTGTAAGAATGTCCTCCTCGAGGAGCGTAAGCAGAAGATTTCTTGCGGTTCTGGATTTTTACATGCCACGAAGTATAAATAGTGTTAACCCGAGGGATCTCGAGCAAGTTTATGTTTGTTATAGCATTCCTCTTGTGCAAGAAGAAGTGTTTCAAGCTCATCCACAGTTTACGGGTCACTGCGCGAAAGAATGGAAGTGATGAATCCATCATAAACTGGAGATAAGCCATTGAGGATAGCTTCGACATGATCTGCGGTGGATAGTGGAGAACCAACAACAGCCAAAGAGTCAACAACTTTCTTGATATCATTGACATAGGTAGAATCAGAGCGATCATTCTTAGGGTTCTTTAGAAGAAGTCGAAACTTCTTGACCATTGCGCGGGTGTGAGAGGCATAGATTTGAGCGAAGGAGTCAAGACCCATCATTTTGGTTAACAAAGAGGTAGACATGGAGGCAAGGAGTCAGGCCACAAGGAGCTGGTCTTGTTTGTGATAGGAAGATGTGCAGGATTTTCCAGGGTTGAGTTGCTATGGGTTGGCAGAAACTCAGAAGGAACAACACTGCCATCCAAGAAATGGGTTAACTCAAGCCCGCAGAGAGTGGCTAGAACTTGTTGCTTCCATACAAGGATATTGTTATCGTTGAGCTTGAGGGAGATGAGGGTATTAAAATGGTGAATGGTGGTGGAGGAGGTGGCCATTGGGGACACAGAAGCAAAGTGGTCAAAGGTAGAAGAAGAAGAAGGAGAAGAAGAAGAAGATGAGGAGGAGGTCATGACCTGACAAAGAAAAAAATTGTAGCTCTGAATACCATATTGGAATATAAGAAACAGAGAGAAAAAAAATATTTCATTATTATGTTTAGGAAGCAGTCTCACTTACACTTAAATACATATGTAAATACCTATGCACAAACTAAAGAGTATTAATAGAAATAGCGTATAGATATACACGGACTAATAAGGATATTAAAGACTGGATAATTATTTAAGAGATAATAAATTCAAAATGATTATTAGTTTATTTAGCATAATATTGTTTTTTAATGCATTGTATATTTGAAATTATAAACTTTATAATTCAAGTCAACGAATAAATGTATTAGTTTATCAATTTTATTAACTTACATTCACACTACAAATTTTATTTTGGTATATTTCTATATAGCATAAAAGATAATCATAATAATTATATTTACAACAAAAAAGAATTAATATTTGATGCAAAGTCTAAATGTCTTATGGTAAGTGACACCTTAAAGATTAAAAACAAAAATTCATCTGTAACGGGTGTAAATTCTTATAGTAATTTCGTAAAAGGAAATTAATTAGATTTTAAAACAAAGGTTATTAATAATGATCAATTTAGCAAGAATAGTCTGATAGTGTAAATTTCTTACAATTAAAAATAATATTGAAAGTCATACTAGTTAGTTTAAAAATTATATTTACAATAATTAATGATACAAATCATACCTTATTAATAACTCAATTCATTGGAAAATTGTGTTATATAAGGAAAACATGAACTATAATGTCACTTTCAACTTCAAATTGCTCCTAATAAACACAAATTAAAATAGAAGTTGAAACTAATTAAACAGTATTAAAAGTAATCCTACTTCCTTAATTTTAAGAATATCATAAATTTGAATATTTTTAATTTTTTTTATGAAAAAAATTGTTTTATATTAATAAAATATTTTTTGTTAAAAATGTTTTTTCATGTATAACTTACCCATCTACTCGTTTGATTTCTTTCTAATTTCACGTTGAATTTGTTCTTTTCTTTCCTGGACTCAGAGATTAAAAGAGATAAAAAAAGGAAAAATAAAAAAAATGAAAAATAAAATAAATTTATAGTTTTATTGACCATAAAATCAAATGATAAAATACTTAAAATAAAATAATTTTTTCCTAAATATTTAATAAAATAAAACATTTCAATAAAAATCCTATTTAAGAGATAATTAAAACTTAAATTTAGGAAAGAAAAAGAAAGTAATAAAGAACCCTAAAGAAAGCAAGAAGAGATAAAGAATGCATGAAGAAGAGTTGAAGAAAGCAAGGAAAGTCCAAAGTCCAAACGCCAAGCTTTCATGTTGGCCACTTTTGAATTCTGAATTCTTAATTAAATCCGTTATGACAATTTTACCCTTCCCTCTCCCTTTTAATAGGAAGGAATAGAACACCCCTTCACGTTCTCTTCTCACATATCCTTCTTCTCCAACCTCCTAACTCAACCATGTCCAAAGGAGGAAAACTAACCAAGCTCAAGTCAGTGCTCAAGAAATGGAACTCCTTCACCACCAAACATAGCCAAGCCACCGTCACCTCCGTCGTAGCCACCGACGCCGACTCCTCGTCGCTCCGCCCCGTGTACGTCGGCAAGACGCGGCGGCAGTACCTGGTGAGCGCGGAGGTTGTCGAACACCCGCTGTTCCGGGAGCTGGTGGACCGGTCCCGCGACAGCAGCTCGGAGGAGGAGGAGGAGAGCATCAACGTGGCGTGCGAGGTTGTTCTGTTCGAACACTTGCTCTGGATGCTCCACAACGCCGATCCTCAACCTGAGTCGCTCGACGAACTCGCCGATTTTTACGCCTGCTGATTGTTCCTCCCTCGGTAACATCGGAGAGCGTTCCAGTGAAAGAGTTTTTCAAATTGCCATTGTAATTGTGAATTTGTGCTGGTGTATGGTGTTCATCTTCATCAACCACAACAAAATATTTTCATTTTAATAATGTTACATATCACAAATTCTCATCCTCCACCACATATCACTACACCATTTTTTATTTTACATTTTTTTTTTACTTTAAACAACACCTACATATCACACCATTTTTACTTTACATATTTTTATTTTATTTTAGACAACAAAAAACTAATTAAGTAACACATATATAATTATTTTCTAAATATAAAAAAAAATGTTTATGCAAGTATGATTTAAAGCCTATTAAATATTATATTTATCAAATATTTAATTATTTATACCACCAACTATGAAATAAAGTGGTCACAGATATAAATATGGTTATTATATCAATACAATCTTATTATTATAATTAATATGAATATGATTAATAATCATATTATTATTATATTGTTACTATTATTAATATTCTTAATATTATTATTAGTTTTTTTAATGACATTAAAATTAAAATTAAAATTAATAATAATGACATTAAAATTAAAATTAATAATAATACTAATGAAAATAATAATAATATTAAGAATACTAATATTATTATTATTATCATCAATCATAATAATATTATTAACAATAATAATAGTAATAATAATAAAATTTTAATAACAATAATATTGCATAATTATAATAATTATCATAATAAAAATAATACAATTTTAATATAACAAGAAACTTTGTCTAGTATAGTAATTATTAATTTTATGTTCTACTTAAGGAAATTGAATTCCATTCCCTATACCAACATATCATTAATAATAATAACATTATTATTCTTAATAATAATAATAATAATATAAATGAGGTATGTAATAAGATTTCATTTTAACAACTTAAAGGTTAATTTTTACACTACAAGCAAATCATGAAATAGAAACCAATTTTTGAAAAAAAAAAATTAGTTGTTATAGTGACTAAATTAGAAACCATTTAAGGGACTAAATAAATTTTTGGTTTCTAAATTAGTTTCTATTATTGTTAAATGGTTTCTAAATTGATATCTAATTAGCAACCAAAGTTTTTGCTACCAAATTTAGAATCTAAATAATTGGTAGTTAAAACCTTGGTTGCTAATTAGATACCAATTTAGAAACTATTTAACAATAATAGAAACTAATATAAAAACCAAAAATTTATTTAGTCCCTAAAGTGGTCTCTAATTTAGTTACTATTGCAACTAATTATTTTGGTATCTAAAAATTGGTTTCTATTTAATGATTTTTTTGTAGTGTTAAGTCTTCTATCTAATGGAATTAAATGGAAAACAAAACATAGCATGAAAGGGATAGTGTGGATAATAATCATTAATCGACTTATAAGGTGGATTTGAACCCATTTATGAAAGGTCTTTACTATATAGTTTTTTGAAATTTCTAAATTACCCTTAAATTTTTTATTTGAAAAAAGTGTGAAGGTAGGAGTTGGGTGCTAGTGGATTGAAGTGGAAATGGAGACAATTCGACAAGGTGCATCGAAGGTTGTGGTTGTGATTTGAAACTTGTGTTAGGTGATTCAAGTAAGAATGAATAATTAAATATGAATGAAATCGCAATAATTAAATATGAATGAAATCGCAAGTACCTTTCAAAAATTGGATTCCGAAATTTTTTGTGAATATTTTGTAGTTCTTCAAAGAAAATCATTATGAAAATGATGTTATGGAATATGGTTATTTGCATTTTGGAACTTTAAATTTGGAAGAGATTTTGATAATGGAAAACCTATTTCGGAATTGGAAATTCAGAATACTAGTTATGAAGTTCATAATGCCTAATCTAGAAAGATATCGGAGAAACCTTCCAGAAACATATTTTGAAAAATTAATATAGAAGCCATTTTTTGGGAAAAGTTTGCAAACCAAATTATGGAAGTAAAAACAAAAACCTGAACATCATCTTTCTTCTCCTCATGAAACGCGTATGAGAAAACAGTGAGGAACCATCGGAAAACAACCACAAATACACTGATGAACCACCAACAATATTCATGTCTCGCAGAAAGCATTCAAAACATCCAAAATTTGCACCACACAGCCGTCGAAATAGTGGTCTTCACTAGTACAAAAACGCTTAACCACAATTATGAGTAACAACACTTTATAGGAACCCGTTGTAGCAAAAAGCGCGATGAAAATTTCGTAAATAATTTGAATTTTCGGTGCTTTATAACAACGGTTATAGTTATAAATGTTGTTAATAATGGACATAGGGAGAAATAGCGACGATTCTTCCACCTAATCGCCATTATAAATTATTTATGAGAAAAATAACGACGGTTACTCACTTAATCGTCGTTATACAGGTGATTAAATATGAAAATTTGCCAGCGCACGCTCTCACACTCACTCTTCTTCTCCAGCCTCGCGCCCTCACTTCTTCTTCTTCTCCATCCAACGTTTCGCGTCGCCCGCCACCGCCTTATTTCTTCTTCTGCGACACCATGCTCCACTCCACTCTTCATTGCTCCACTCCTTCGCGCCCTCACTTCTTCTTCTCCACCATGCGTCGCCATCACTGCAAACCTTCTCCCTTCGCACTCGCCGTCGGACGTTGCAGCCACCGCGTCCTTTCAATCGAGCCATCTCGCTGTCGTAGCTCCACGTCTCCAACTTACCCCTTCCGCGCCCAAGGCTCTCTTCCGTGTCTCTCTTCCTCTCCACCACAGTTAACGTTGCTGCAACCCTCTTCTATACGCGCAAACAGTTGCCTCCGTCGCCAACCCTTCACGCCGATAACACCTCTAGACCCTGGCAACACCTTCCACAGACTTGGTTGCACCCGTAACTCCACTATAGAAGGTTAGTATTTTTAAGGTTTATGATTTTAAATATTTGAATTAATTTTATAATAAATATTAATATTTGCATGTGTGTGTGTTGATTAGTTAATAATTTACGATTTGTGGAAATTTTATATAGTAGATATTTGATGGAGGAGTCCTGACATTGAAGAGTGATAGATTTGGGGTTGGCAAAAATTAGCATGAAAAAACTTCAAACGGTCATAACTTTTAACAGAGAAGTCGGATGGAGACGCGTAAAAAATGAAAGTTGCTCAAAACGAGGTAACGAATGGGATTGAGGTCGACCAAAAATCCACCGTTTACTATTATTATTATTATTATTATTATTATTATTAGGTATTTTTCAAGTATTTTAAGATTTTAGTTCCCATGCTTTCACTTGTCGGAAAATTCTGAAATTTTGCTTCATGTTTCCTAGTATAAATTGGAGATTTATTAAACCATTTTGATTGTATTACATTCACAAATTTATTACTCATACATTACATAATGTTATGTGTTCTAACATGAAATTTTATTATTTCAGTGCTTATTCTGGATATTGTTGAGTGGGAGGGGAAATGCAAATGCAAAGAAACTCAATTGGATGCAACTTAAAGTAACCATGTATAACACTTTAGGATAAATGAATTATTAGAATGACATAAAAAAATCATATATTTATAAAAATTTTTGTAGAATGTAGAATTTCATATTGCATTATTATTATAAAAAATTGATATTTTATGCAAGATTATAGTAAATATATATATATATATATATATATATATATAATAAAACATTTAAAAAAATACATTTATAACGATGGTTCCATTTGGAAACCGTCTTTAAAAAACATTTATAACGACGATCACCACTAGAGTCGTCTTTAAAATATATATATTTTTTAATTTTTTCAATTTATTTGGCAGAATAACGACAATTCTAAAACCATCGTTAATGTGGTTTTATTATAACAATGGTTCTAAGATCGTTGTTATAAATAATTGATTTACAACGATACCCAAAATAACGATGGTTTCTCGAATCGTCTTTATATGATATTTTTAACCGTCGTTAAAGTACTATTTTGCACTAGTGCTTCAACATGTAGAGAAAAGGATATAAAACTCTAAAAAATATTAAAAAATAAATGAGGGTGTTTTTTGTCACTTTACTTCTATTGCAGTCCCCAAATGATAACGATTCGATAACGGGTAGTCTAATAAGTCCAACAAACTCTTGTTATGATAGACTCTAAAGAACTCTTATAACATCTTAAGAAATGAACTTTAAATCTAACTAAACCTTATAAAATCGGCTTATAAAGTGAGATTTACACCCATTTATATACTATGAAATATTTTTATTCTAGTCGATGTGAAATCTCCAACATTTATCAATAATGTTAGTCAACCTTTTTGTTAAAATCATTTTTTAACCATTATTAAAACCTTTGTTTGTTTTGTTGAGTGCTAATTTGTTATAAATTATGACCTTCATTACTAGTTATTTCTATTTCTATTTTATATTTTTTCTTTTTTTTCTTTTTTTCGCCTTACGGGAGTGAAAGAGAAAGATATAAGAAATAAGAACAAAAAAAAAATTTGATAAAAAAAATGAGTGAAAAGAAATATTGTTTTACTCATTATAATATTTTTTTGTTACTATTAGTTTGTAATCAGTCATTGTTATTATAATTATTAAGATAAAATATTTTCTTACAGTATCCAAAAAAATACCGAATTTTCCTACATAAAATTGGAAAGTTCAATTTTTTTTTGTCTAAACTTCTATTTCCCCTATTTTTTGTCCTGTTTGGTGTGAGTCATTTTCAACTTCCATTGCTTGTATTCTAACTTCCTCTTCATTGTCCTAAGTTTCTTCATTTTTCGTCTCTTTTCCTTTTGCATGCATCACCAGCGTCAAAGATTGAGAAAATGTATAAAATACAAGTTGTAATGCATAACAAATTGCCTCACCATATTCACTACTTCACACCACCAACACTTACTAGAGATAATAAGGTCACCATTTAATTCATACGTAATTTTAGTATTATAGTTTCCAATTACCTTTCTAATTTTATATGAATAATATACATAGCAAATAACTCCATTAAATATTATCACTAATTTATTACAATGAACTCAAATTTTCATTTTACAACATCTATTATGCGTGTACTTATTAAAAAATATGAAAAAAAAACGATTAAATATGTTTTTTTCTTATAATATAACACAAAATTAATTTTTATTCTTAATCCAAACTTTAAATATTCTAAATACTTCTAATAGAAAAAACTGATAATAAAAAATTATTAAAGTGAGTGAATACCAGTAACAAATAATTTTTCAAAATAAATTATATTATAATATAACATCAACTTTATTCATGAATCAATATGAATTTTTTTAACATTCTAATTCACAACAAAACCATCATCAAATAGATGATTTTGAACCTATTAGAGTGGGCAAGTAGAGTTTGAAATTGATAAACTTTTAAAGTGGCTTGGCATAATAGAGAAATAAGTCCAAAATGAAGTGTGGTCTTGGGTCAACATTATATTGTGAAAGTAAGAGTAGCATTAGTATTAACTACTCCACCGAACCAATTTCCCAAAAGGAACATTCTGATTCATCTAATTCAGCCAAATATGGTATAAAAAAAAGTTCCAGATTCTTAGACAGCAGTGAAGTCAATAGCTTTTATTTAGGTACCAAAAGAAAAGGTTCTTCATCTAAAAAGTTGTTGAGATTATTTTTATGAAAATAGAAGATATTATAGGTAATTAAACCTCTGTAAAGTTGTAAAGATTAGGCTATCTACCAGAGAAAGATATATTTATTTTCAAATAGCAATGATTGGTTTGTTAGAGATGCCTTTGTTTTTGTTTTTGTTGGTAAGTGTGGGAAAGAACAAAGCTTTTTCTTCAAGTCATTTTAGATTTTGGGAATTAAATTGTACGGTACACGGGAGAACGTGTAAGCTGTATATCCAAGTTTCAAACGCGCTTCCTAGCTGCCATATTATGCCGCTCCCCACTTCATTCCACAACACAATCATGCTTTCCCAAACTATTTTTTTTTTATAAATTTTTTTTATCTTAAATATTATTATGCAACTTCACATCTTAATTATATTAATATTTTAAGTAACAATATCTGTTTTTACATAAAAAAATATTATTAAAAAATTAAAAAATAAAATATAAAGATTATATTTATTTATATATTAAAAAAACAATACATAGATAGACTATATTTATTTAAAAAAATTATAAAAACAGATTAGATGAAAGACTATTATATATATTAATTAAATGATTCTCTATAAATAAATCTTAAATTAACCAACTTATCAACACAAATATTCCCTTCACGGAAAATATGAGTAACCTTAAACATGATTTTTCGAACTAATTAAGACAAGTATTAAGATATGAAAATTTGTTATGCATTTTGAATATTAAAAATTTTTTTATGCCTTGAAAATAAATAACATAGATTGTTGGAGATCCCACATCGACTAGAGAGGAGGACATTTCATTGTATATAAGTGAGTGCAAACCTCAACCTCATGAGCCGGTTTTATGGGGTTGAATTAGACTTAAAGTCCACTTCGTAATATGGTATCAGAGTTTGTTGGGCCTATCGTGCCACCCGCTATCGGACCGTTATTGGACCACTCATAATATGTTATCCCACGCACGAGCTGTCACAACCTCATGAGCCCATTTTATGGGGTTGAATTAGACTTAAAGTCCACTTCATAATATAGATGATAGGTAATTACATTTCTATGCACATTTCAATAATTATTGTAATGTGTAAAATAAAACATTTTATATTAGTGTTAGATATAAAACCTATTGTGATTACTATGATTTTCCTAAAAATGAGTTTTTGTGTGGGTTTGAAATTTGAGCACAAAAGAGTTTAGCAGGCTGTCAGTGCCAGCTATATTCTATCTTCTCAACACTCCACCCTCCACTCTTAGAATAAAACAAAAGCAAAAAGCAAATAAAGAACATAATGAAAAATCAACATACAAAAAAAATGAAAAAAAGTTGGCAGACGAAAGAAAAAATATGGATGGAAACTATTTTAAAATATATATTTTTTCTGTTGGCTTTATGTCATTTTTATATTTATATTGTTAGATTTAATCAGAGTTGTGAACTTGTCGTGTACCTTATTTTGATTTTATCCAAGAGTTGATGAGTTCATTATATTTCTCTGTGTTTCCCACCAAAAAATATAAAATGATTGTAACACGAGGGATTCCTTTTAATAATACAACATATAGGTAGAAGTTATATAATATATTTAATTTTGTATTGGACAATTTTATTTTCTTTGGAATATAACTTATTTTTCAATCCAAAGTCTACTTGGGAATGAGAAGATAAAAAAATATAAGAAGTTATTATTTATTAAAGAATACTCCTTGTTCTTATATAATAGTTGACTTTTGAAAGAAAATTTGTTTTTTATTTGACATTTTTAAAATTTTAAGATAATATATATATATATATATTTGTCAATTATACTCTTATTTCTATTTTAGTATATATTGAAAAGTATTTAAAGAGAAAATAAAAAGGAATATACTGATATTTTATTAAAAATTACATTAAAAATAGAAGAATTAAATTATTTATTTAATTTGAACAATGAATATTATATAGGACCACATAAAATAGAAGCAAAAAAGTTTTCTGATCATACCTAAGATAAATATTCTCATCTTCATTAAAGTAATTGTAAAAAATCTCTTCATTGTTTTCTTTTTTTATTTCTATAGAGACAAATAACTATATTTAATTAAATAAAAAAAGAATACACTTTCAAAGAACTAAAAAAAAAATATTGAACCTAAATTATAATAGTCCCCATTAATTATTTGAAAAAAATAAAACTATTCAACCTAAATTATACTAACCCCCATTAATTTTTTTGAAAAAAAATACAAGTGTCTATATAATTTATCATATGTATTATTTAATAGTATAAGAATTTTCATGGATTTGAAATATTATTCTTCCACTATGTTATTAGTATGGAATATCAATAAAATTTATTAATGATTTATTTTTTACAACAAAAATATCATGCATTTAAATAATATATATAAGATAAATTGTAATTCTTTTCTAATAACAATTTCATTTCTCTAATTTCATTTTATTCTTTTATTTTAGAAAATAATAAGTTTAATCAAATTGTCAATTTTTCATATATACCTTTTTATTTATAAATGATCTATAATACAATCATCAAAATTATTTGTTAAAGTTTTGTATTATTGTTAAATTTTAATATAAATATTCATTATAATATAATATTACAATTTAACTTTTAGATTCACAAAATTAATTGCTTGTTGTGGCATTTGACCAACGATAAAGTGTTTTTGTTTTAAAGAATCTCTAAAAGGTTTCGACATATTTAAACATCGTAGTATACCAAACACCCTCTAAACTTGTGCATTAAAAAAATTAAGAGTAGAATAATGTAGTCTTTCGAATTTAATTAATAGGTTTTATAGGTTGGGATTTGTTTTTTCCTACGAGTCAAATGAAAATTATCTATAAATATTTTTTTTGAATTTGAAGATTCTTTTAACATCTTCAATTAAAATGCCCTCTATTCCTATGAAGTTTAAAGAAGAATAGTATATACATGAAGCATATATATTAGCCAAAAAGAAAGATTAAATTATCTTTTGACAATTTAAAATTTTGAGTCAAAATATGACTAGTAACAAACTAAATTATATGAAAAATAATATAATAATTTGACATCGCCAAATACAACATATATATATATATATATATATATATATATATATATATATATATATAAATATATATAACAAAATATATTTATTTTGTTAAACTTATATCAACTTTTTACAAATGTATATATATCATGGATAAAAAAATATATAA
>Ga0123342_1000098_pt1 | contig 100174 bp, 45 predicted proteins | sample Turbeawhitnodule_FD_89960 | JGI IMG/M metagenome (GOLD analysis project Ga0123342, IMG submission 89960) | Root nodule microbial communities of legume samples collected from Mexico - Turtle bean Mexico white nodule | ecosystem: Host-associated > Plants > Roots > Nodule | place: Mexico: Nepantla...
AAGAAAATTATTAAAAAAAACTAATTTTAAAAAATAAATAAATAGTTATTATGATTAAATTAAATATTATTTTAAATATTAAAGAAATTATTAATATTTAAAAATACTTTTATTATTAATAAATTATTTTTAAATTAATATCTAATTAATTACCATTTTTTTAAATTTTTTTTTTTTTTTTTGTATTATATAACAAACAAACAAATCTATCTAGTTAAAATTTATATATATATATATATATATATATATATATATATATAAATCACAATGTTGTTTATATTTTGTAATATAAGAAAATTATTAAAAAAAACTAATTTTAAAAAATAAATAAATAGTTATTATGATTAAATTAAATATTATTTTAAATATTAAAGAAATTATTAATATTTAAAATAACTTTTATTATTAATAAATAATTTTTAAATTAATATCTAATTAATTACCATTTTTTTAAATTTTTTTTTTTATATAATGACTATAACTTCTATGTTAAACATGGATTCTATTCCTTTAATACATGATCACCTTTAACACATTATTATTATTATTAATACATGATTAATATATTATTATTATTAATATTAATAATAATAATTGTTTGAATTAATCATTAAAAATTATTTAATTTTAATTATTAAATTTAATTTTATTAGTGGTGAATTTTGATGGTAAGACATTTTTTTAAGTGTCTTACTGCTAAAATAATTTAACTTATTAAATATATCATACTATATAAGCAGCATAATTATTAAATACTAATAATATTATATACATCTATATATATATATATATTTGCCATTAGAAGAAAAGAAAAGTATTTAAACTTGTGTAATTGTTGCATACCATGCAATTTTCTATCCCCACAAGCAGCAGCAAGATTCTATTTGAATTTTGGAATATGACATTGAACATTAATAAGTGTGAGATGAATGATGAAGATCATTGAAAGTGAGATTCAACTTTGTTATTGGTCTAATTTGTATTCTTTGAATTAAAAGGAAGTGAAAAATGAAATATTCAAACTTTTAAATAAGAATTTATTCTCCAGCCACTTTTTCTTCCTTTTCGCCTAATCAAATTCATAGATTCAAATGTAACATTCAATTTTGGCTTGTCTTTGGGGATAAAGACAAAAGCGCATACTTTTATACAACCTTGGCGACGAATAATCGAAAAAACAAATGTCACGACAAATACATACGATCACGAAAGATATTCTTTTTTTTGTTCAATTCTAATTTTATACTATAAAATGATTGTGACAATTGTTAAATTAATTTTTAAATTAAAAATCAAATAATTTGAAGAGTTTATAATTTTTATTTTGCATTTAAGCCAAATATAAATTGTTTATAACTTATAAGTAACCTTTTGTTAAAGTTCATATATTAATGCTCTAGCTAAAATATGTTGGTAGACACTAAGACGGTGTCATTCAATAGAATTTTTTGTTTATCAATGAATCCGAATCGTTTAAAAAATGTCTAAAACTCCAATTATGAAAATTTAAGTGAGCATAGGTCAAACTATCAGTTTTAGTTAAAGTTGTTGTAATTTTTGAACTTTTAATCTAAGTAAAATAGATCATCATATTCAAAATCTAGAATAAGTAGTGAAAAAACTTTTGTTAAATTTTCTTAGTTTTATAGGCACGAAGATACTTTTTGAATTAGGATTTGGAGTTCTAATGAAAGTTGTAGTCTTGAATGTTAGGTTTTCAATGACTTTGTGGAATCATTTAAAAAGAAGGTATAAAACTCCAATTATGAATGTTTTAGTGGAAAAATATCAAACTATGAGTTTTAGTTAATGTTGTTGCAATTTTTGAATTTTTAAACTAAGCAAATTACTTTAAAGATAAGTAAATTTGCTCGACACATTTAGAACTACGAACAAGTAAAGAAAAACTTAAGTTAAATTTTCTTGGCTTTATAGGCATTGAGATTCTTTTTGAATTACATTTTGGATTTTTCATGAAAGTTGTAATCTTGAGATATTAGGTTTTAAATGAATTTGGAATATTTTAAAAATGAGGTCTAAAATTCCAATTATGAATATTTTAGTGAGTATATATCACATTCTCACTTCTAGTTAAAGTTGTTGCAATTTTTTTTCAAAATGGGAGGATATGTTGGTTTTCAAGTGATTATTCATCCAAGTTCCACATTCAGCAATATAAAAAACGAAAAAATAGGAACTACTATAAAAGTGAATAGTTTATTTGAGTGATATCACCACAACCCAAAAAGTCTCTTCTATAAATTTTAACAAAATTATTTTCTTATGATAATAATTTTAAAATATGAGATAATTTATAATGTTCTTTGTAATGTATTTATAACATGATTTTCTTTGGATAAGTTAAAAAGTGTTTTCTTTATTGGAAAATATTTTATAGTTCAAATAAAGAAGTTTTGTAAAACACTCATAGTTTGATATAAGTAGACTTTTTGTATCTTACTAGTTGTTTTTAGATTTTACTTTATAAAAAAACACTTCTCAATTTTTCTAATTTCACTCAGTATTGCTTACTTTATTAATTCCCGTGTAGATACAATGTAAATAGTGTATAATTTATATAAACAATATAACTTAATTTAACTTCAAATATTTTATTTTGAAAATTAAATTAAATTTTATATTATAGTATTCTTTCTTCATTTCAAAGATAAATATAGAAGGAACTTTTATATTTCACAAAATACTGATTTTATATATAAAAAAAATTATAATATATTTTCATTTTATTTTGAAACATCTCTTAATTAAAAAAAAATAATCAAAGAGTGGTATTTCAAACACTGAAATATATTTTAGATTACCTTTCATATAAAAAAGAAGAAGATAAGAAACAGAGAATAATTTGATAAGAAAGAATTGAAGAACTGAAAAAAAATGAAACTCAATCAAATATATTTTCGCACAAATGAGTATGAAATGCAAGTAATTTTCGTTTTTACAATTTTTTTTAAACCAAAATCATCTTATGAAATTTACTAATAATAGGAATAGTAATAATAATAATATAAATCAATAAAAATAATCTTATGAATATAAATAAAATATTAATAATAATGTAATTTTAAAATTAAATAATCTCAAAAAGTAGTTTTAATTTTATTTTTCACTTCTATTAAATAAAATAAGTCTCTAAATTTTTATTTTTTTATACGCTTCTTTTCAATATAAGTATCTTTATTTTTACTTTATTTTTTTCTATTTCTCTCGTCTTCTTTTTCTTTATTTCTTTTCTCTCTGCCAAATAAATCATTAAAAAACTGCTGATTTTAGGTTTTAAAAAATCAAATTATACATTAATCATCATGTGAGCATCTGTTTTCCTAGAAAAAAAAGAAGAAGAAGCATTGATGTGTTAATATTTGCAATAGAAATTTAAATACTTATCATTATATTCTTAAAAAGCATATTTTTTGTTAATTATATTACTCTAAGTTAATATATACTATGTAGTATAAATGTATATATTTAAATGAAAAAAGTATATTGTAGAGTGGAAACGTGTACATCCGTGTAGAGTATAATTATCCTCAAAGTTAATACTGAGAAACTATGATGAAGCAGAAAAAGTCTAAAAAGTATGAAAAAAAAATGATGAGAAATTTCTTGAGATTCTCTAATGTGACAATGACACACCCGCACGAGAGTCTCTTCATTGGATTCTCTTCTAAATGCTGCCATATCCACAGACACACAAAACCACAGATCTTACTACAAATAATTTCATTTCATCTTCTCACTCACAATTGTCTCTGCTATGTAAGAAAACACATTATTTGTTAATATAAAACATGCATCATTAACAAATATTAAGAGTTAAGATTAGACTCATATTCTACTAATTCTAGTTAAAATATTGATTCTGGTTAAAGTATTTGTATGCAGTGTCATTACACATGTTAAACATTTTATGAATAAACAATGAAACTGTATACAAATACGCCCACCTTCAGCCTTCATGAACTTCCAACTTGGACAGAAAGGGCTAAAACTGTCATGACAGAAGCTATGCAGCCTATGTCTTCTCTGTTTCCACTTGAAAATTGTCTCCAGGCAAAATTGCAAACTTTATTTAAAGATTTGTGTTTTGTAGTCATGTAGAATCCCTATGACTTCATGTGATCTAAATAAGGAGTAACAGGTTAACATAGTTAGAAGGGTCTTAGGTGAAAAATAAATGAGTTTTGTTTTTGTTTTTGAGCAAAAAATGGTGACTCGTATATATAGTATCATTAATTGATGTATCATGTGGTGGACCCTTGGTTTGACTATGGTATACACTATTTTACCCTAATTTAATCAAATGTTGAAGACAAACTATAGTGCTACTGTATAATGATTAGTGGGGTTTAGTCCTACTAACTACAAAATAAAAATCAAACACTTAATTACAAGAGTGTGTAATCATGATATCAGGAATTGAAGATGTTGATTTGAATTTGTTAGTATACCAATTTGCGTGTATGGAACTGCAGAGTACAGAGTACTACTTCTGAAGTTATTTATTTGTGTAATTCAGAGAATGGATTGTTAACAGTTCCTTACCTTGTTGTAGCCATGAATATCATAGAAACAGAAGGGTACCAAAATTTACTGTGAAACTAAAAGTATCATTAACAAGAAGTGATGCAGTAAGAGAAGCAGAGGGAGAAGAAACAAAGAGGGATTTGCATACAAAAGGAAAGTGTATGGCTTTACTTTCTCTAGTTGACAGCTGAAGCTTTGTTGAGTTGCAAGCTTGAACACTCACACACCTTAAACCAAACCCATTACATTTGCACTCAGCACACACTTGAAGGTCAGAACATGTCTTCTATAAGAGGGAAAAGAAAAAAAAAGGAAAGTAAGCTAAATGTCTAAATTAGCTGGGAAACACCCCAGCTAAATTTAGTGACTGCAAACCCTACAAATTGTTAAAATTAGCAGAAATTGAAGAAAGGGGGAAGTAGTAACTATTTCTAAGATGAACACACCAAAATCTAAAGTTCTCAAAGCATACCTCTGTCATTTTCTAGAGGTACACATGAAGAGAAAATATACTAAAACCACTTCAAAAGTCCATCTTCTAAAGTGTCATGATCTTATTACTATAACACATGTATCTTTCTCAATCATCTATTAACACACAAAATCAAACTGAGACATCTCGAAGTGCCACTAAGAAAAAGTGCTCCAAGTCAGGTGGTACAAAGAATGAAAGTGGAGACCTTCGCAAAGAGCAATTGGAAAGAACCCTAGGCTTCTTGGGTGCTGGGGGGCATGTTGAAATCTCAGGAATCCTAAACTTCTGACCCTTTGGTGTGGAACATGGACTCAAGGACACATCAATGACCTCAGAACCTTGCATGTCCACTTCCTTTGAGGAGTCTTGTGAGCTTATGGAGGAGCAGCTGGAGGGTAAAACAGTGGGAACAAGATCAGTCTCTTGCTTTTTGTTGCTCTTTGTGTGCTGCTGCTGCTGCTGCTGCTTCTTCTTGAACTGTGCTGTTCTTCTTTGCTGTCTTGTTCTCCTTGTTGTTGTGGTGTTTGTCTTTGAGGCTGTCCTTGTTGATGTTGCTGCAGCTGTTGTCCTTCCAGAAGGGGCCATTTTCTTGAGACAATGAGGGAAAAGCTTATTCTAGAGGGGTTTGGTTTAAAAGAAGTGGTAAAGGTTGGTATAAACTGGCATGTACAAAAGCTGGCAACTACAAGATATTGAACCTTTACCAGGGCCAGGCCAGAGAAGGGTTGCAAACCAAACACTGGGAGGGCACAAACTTATCCCACAGCAGAGTGGTTTGAAATGATAATTTTTGAGTCAAAAGTTGGGAGGGAGAGTGAGGCTTTGGTTTTGTGGAGAAGTTTGGTAATGATGATTCAAGTGGGAACTATCTCTCCTTCACCCTTCTGTATGTATATAACTGATACCACTACCACACTGAAATAGCCAAACTCAAGAGAGTGGAGCAAGGAATCTTCAAGACAAGGTTTCTTAAAAGGGACATCAAGTGCTTTTTAAACACCCATTTTGGCATTGTGAAGAGGTTGCTACAGTTTTGACACAAACCTAAGTCTCCAACCAAATCATAATTACACCCTTGCAGTAATTAATGACATAACTCACCCAAAATTACACTAACACTACAAGACAGACTTATGAAATTGGAAAAGAGAAGACTTGGTAAATTTTAACCTTCTAGAGGAAGAAGACTGTGAGGGTAGAGAGATTTTGATTTTTAACATTGGTAAGGTTAGAATCATAACGGGCAGCGGGCAGGGCTGACCGTAGCAGTGAAAGAGAGTTAGAGAGGGAGAGAGGCAGATTCAAATATTGGGGACCCTATTGAACTTTATTGATGGACATGTCTTCACTTGAATTTCTGGGTTTTCATCAATTACCAAAAGTGTTAAAGGCTTAGTAATTAAACCACAGAATCTTCTTTTCTTTTCAGTTCTTTTAATCCCATAACATATTTTAGGCCTTAGCTAACATTCAAATGCACTGTTCATACCTACCTTACATTCAAATTTGGGTACTAGGTAACTAGGATATACCTAAATAATTCATCATCCATGAAAGCAAACCTTCTAACAATAATGTCAAAATATACACGCTATTTCATGTGTAACTTTCCATTTTTTTCTTTGGTATATTCTTGCTATGCAAAGCACGAAAAATTCCTCTTTAATTGCATAAATTGTAATAATATTTTACATCTTTCGATTAATGGGTATGATGATGATCATTAATTGGTAAGTAATGCTTAAAAATTATTGAAAGTGTAGTTAATTGATCACAGTACGGTGTGGTTTGTGAATGGAGGAGAAGGTGCCCGTTGCCCGAGGAAGAGATAATAGTTAAGATTCTCATTTGCTCATTCACTCATTAAAAAATATATATATTATTATTTGTAAGCATGCACCCACTAATTGATGTGTTTGTTTGGTAACATTAATTTAATTTAGGGGTTGAAATATAGGAGGGGCACAGAGGGTTGTCTAGTAGTCCTAGTATTTTGTCTTTTAGCCCTAAATTATAGCTTCACCTTATCAGTATCAGACTCCTAAATTGTTTTTCTATTCTTTTCCTCATAGGATCCTAGGAGTACTCTGTTAATTGCTACACTTCTATTATTTTTATTAAAAAATTGTATATTTTCATTAATAAATTTTAAAATTATTTTTCTTTCAAATTATAATATGATACAGTTATCAACATTTCACGCATCTATTACAGTGAACATATTCCATTACACGTTTTGCCACCAAAGAATTTTTGGATGTTGGAATTGGTTTGGTTATTATTTGGATAAACATTGGTTAAAAGAGGAGGTTATTAGGAACACAAGAATTTTTTTGAGAGAGGAGAATTAGCATATAGGTTTTGTAGGTAGCCAAAGGTCACGAGGCACCATAATTTGACTCAAAGTGTTTGTGTATAAAAGGGGAACTTGAAGATAAGGATGCAATATTATGAAAGCTTATGAGTCATGTTACTACTATTAAACTATGCACAGAGTTCTAGACATTTTTACACGAGTGGTAGGATAATAAATGACAAAGAAATGTTATCTACTTTGTACTTTAATTTACCTACAAATCTTTCTAAATAACTAGAACCAGTAGTTATACATATGATTAGTTAAAATAGGATTATTAGTAAACTCAAAAGTTTCAGACAATGATAAAACAAGACAAATTTTTTTTTGACATGAATTGAACTAAATATATTTTATGGGAAACATTTATGGTTTTGTTGGTTTTCAGTGATGTATTATTTATGTGAGAGTTTCTATTTATATTTTTGTTGATGATTTGCAATGAAAGAAAACCTCTGAATGTGCATTGTTTCTAAGTAAGTTAAATGAAAAAATAGTTACACAAAGTTTTTAAGTTTCTTACCTTTATTTGAAAAATGATTATGTATGATTAGATTATATTAATAACATAATCGATCATCTTATATAACATAAAATAATTATAATTATAATATTAATAATATTATTAACAATAATACTAATTATTTAAATAAATTCAAATTTAGTATTTAACTAAAATTATTTTTTATCAATAAAGACAATTTAATCATTTTATAATTTATTTTAATTTATCATATCAATTAAATCACTTACATTTCATTTTTCTTTGCTTTTTAGTATTTTTTTCTTATTTTAAACAGTCAAATTTTCATTTTCTTTCTTTCCTTTTATATAACACTTAGGTTTATGAGTTAATTTGTTTTATAAAAATATATATTACACTATATATAAATAATTATTTCTAAAACTAAAATTAATTTTATTAACATAATTTACATATTAAAACAATATATTTTATTTATTTATTAAAATGAACTCAAATGATTTGTTAACCACTACAGTATATTTAAAATATGAATTAATTGGAATTGAAAAAAAATATTAGATAATATTCAAATCTCAAATTGTAACATAAAAATAAATTATTTGTCTGAAAAATGAGTCAATGTTGGTGGTAAATTCTTTTAATAATTTTAGTATTATGCTCTAGGGATTAAAATGTAGATGAAAGTGTTTATAGTTATGAGTAGATGCTTGAACTTTAAAGTTATATATACTATTTTGAATGTGACAAATGTGTTGATAGTGTTACTAGTATGAGAGTGATAGATAATAAGATTTTATCTAACGTGAGAATTTTTTATCTTGTATTATCATGATTTTTTAGAAATAGGTTTGATTTACTTGAATTCCATGTTTCTCTAAAATAATGATTTTTAATCTTTAAAATAGTATCTAATTAATTTAGTTAATATAATAACTAATTATTTTAATATTTAAAAATAATTTTTATTTAATGATTTTTTTTAATATATTTATATTTATGAAGTATATATTTATTGAAAAATGTGACATCAACTTGATTAGAATATTTTATCATGATATTATCTTGAGTGTTGCCTTTGTAAAGTAAATTAGTTCAACCCAATGTAAAACCACATTGAATAAACAAAATGTGAGAAAGATTAATGTTTCACCCATTATAAACAAGAAGAATGATAACATACAAAAGAAAAAATGGTTTTGAATATAATATTATGTTTAGTAACATTTTATAGCAATTATCTTGAAAAAATTATATTAACAATGTAATTAAATAACGTATAAAGTTCTTTTATATCATATATTTTATAACTAGCAATTTATTTAATAACATCCCAAAAAAATTATCAAACTATATAATTTATTTTTAGAATAAACAAAACTTTAATATCTTAGGATAACTTCACAATCATAGGGTGAAGAAAGTTAGGTAAGTCGTAAAAAAAAGTAAAAGGAATATATGTCTTATCCATTTCATTTGAACAATCTTGAAGTGAACACGATAAATTACCAAAATACATATCCACATTTATAAAAAATACTTAAGCACGTGTCATCATATGCTTTTTTATTAAATTACTTATTAAACTGAAATAGTTATTTGTCTAATAATTTTAACTCTTAATGGTATAGTTATTTAATGTGCATTGAAGAATTAATTTTCACAAGTTGTTATGTTTATTTCATTTCACATAATTGTTAGTTGACCTACAAACAAAAATATTAAAAAAACTCTTCTAACATAGGTTTAAAATATTCTAATATCATATTAAGAAGCAAAAATCTTATAAAATCGACTTATAAAATGAAGTTTACACTCATTTATATACTAGGAAATGTTCTTACCTCTAGTCGATGTAGGATCTATAATACACCTCCTCATGTTGAGACCCTCCAACTCGTCTGTGAGATTATATCTTATGGGTGATCCATAGTGATTTAATAGCGGGTGACCTGATAAGGTTAACAAACTTTTGCTAGGATGGACTCTAAATGATTCTGATATCATATTAGGAAGTGAAATTTAAGCATAACTCAACCTTATAAGGTGATGTTTGCACGCACTTATATACTATGAAATGTTCTAATATATAATCAATGTGAGATATCCAAATAAAAAATAAAACAAAACTAAGACAAGAAAACAATATAAACAACTTAAAACATCACATGAAATAATTTTTAAGGATTAAATATGTTTCTCGTCTTTATACTATAACGCGAAATTGATTTTCGTCTATGATCCAAACTTTAGACCATTAGAATGCTTGTAGTGTAACACCCCAGAAAATACATTTAACTATTACAATACAAGTTCTACATGTTTCTATACAGACTTGGAGTTTTTCAAAATATTTCTATTACAAGATTATGACTTATAGAAATACAAATATTAACAATATAAGGTTCAAAACTACATCCTAAAGCCCTCCATACCCTACGACACCGGTATGATCATCTGCTTGTGTACGTAGTACAATCATCGCAGTTCAAACATAACAAGAAAAACAAGGGTAAACTAACGAAAAGAAATTTCATAACATATCTTGTAACATCCCTAAATTTTCACCCATATCTTATAATCATAATCTGCTTGAAATATCAAAATAAATATATAAACATAATTCAAATATGTCTATAATTCTTTTATATAATGTTTCAAAATATATCCATTTTCATAGGACTTTAAATATGTACATAAATTTAAGACAATTATTCAAAAGAAAATAAAAATTTTCATCATCAATCTTCTTACTGAGAAACTCTATCACCTGTAACATCATCTGCTCCCGTGTAAATACACATCATCACAGATAAAGAAACAAAAAAATAAAACAGGATAAGCTAGCTATATAAAAAAATCTCTACATAATTTTAATTTCAAAATAATAAACATAAATCATCAAGTCTCATACAATTTCTCAAATCATCAAGTGTCTATTAAAATTCTATATTCATCTTTCACATGTCAGACTTCCACTGACTCACAATACATAGATACTTGACTATACTTCTAGAAGACTCGTGCGTTGACTTAGACTCGAAGATTTGCACCTATCATACTATATCACTGTGAAATCCACACAGCTATGCGCATAAATAATCTTAATATCATCTCTCCCAGTATGACAGGTTAGCTCATATAACAGGTCAAGTTAGTTATCTTTCAAACAACTTACCCATCCATATGAATCTCCTTCGACTTTCACCACCAGAATAACTTCATCTATATATGATTCCATTATCTCAACATAGTCAGGATATCTCCTTCTAGACGAATCCCTAGTCAATGCACATCCTAAACAATCTTAACCCGGTATTTTCTTTCTTGAAAATACCATGTCTTGATTAAAATTTATATTCTGAACCTCACAAAATCCAAATCAAACAATCAAATCATACCAAATTTTAGAATTTCCAAAATACACCACAATTCATCTACTAATCATATAAATGTCTAATTAAAGAGATTTTCAATTAAATATACATGAAATAAAAGATTACATAATTTATAAGTAAAACTATACAAAAACAAATAAACCAACCTTTTAAAGGAAAAAAATAAATTTTAGTTTTTTTTACAGAGATTCTAGCTTGAGCAAGAATTTCTAGGTTGAGCAAGAATTTCTCGCTTGAGCGAGAACCAAGCCGAGAGCACCCAGAATTTCATCATAGATCTCACTTGAGCGAGAATTTACTCGCTTGAGCGAGAAAAGACCCAAGAGCACCCTTTTTTTCATTTTATTCTTGCTTGAACGAGAGTTATCTCGCTTAGGCGAGATATGCAGAAAAATCTGCATAATTTTTCCTAATTTCACCATTCTAAGTCAAACAAAAACAATTTCAACAACTCACTCATTTTAAAAGTAACTTACACTAATCAATTATACAAATCAACTAAATTTTTAGATTCAAACCAAATCTTCTACCATAAATCATCTATATCAAAATCAACATTTTTCACAATTTATTTCAAATAATACCACATTACTCATAAACAATAATTCTTGTAAACCAAAATTAGAATTCGTGACCACGTCAACCTACATCCAGATCTTTTAGCCAAGGGTTCTATTGAAAAACTAAACTAGCTTCCCTTACCTGAACTTGAGCAAATGCTCCCTAAGAGCTCCAAACTACTAAAAGTTCAAGGGTAGCCTAACCTGCATCATAGAGACCTGATAAAAAAATCTAACTATACCACTGGGATCCTAAGCTAACAAAGATTAACCTTAAAGCTAAAAGAGTCACATGCAAAACCTATGCAGTGACAAACCTAAGAAGTTCAAAATTTATCTCAAAGAGAAGAGTAAAGTTGAACTTACTCTATCAGAGATTCTGATCGGGCAGTTTTGTAGATCTCACTGCCAGAAGTCTAATGAGCGAGGAGGTTAGAATCTTAGAGAGAAGTGAGAGGAAAGAAAAAAGGAACTTATAGATAGATGGTGGTTCTTTTGAAATGAAACCTAAATAACTGAATTTTCTATTTATATTGTCTTTTCATTTTAATAATAAAATATTCAGGTGTACTTCTACTCTAAGGTAATTTTCTAGATCCTTACATATCTAATTCATGGAGAAAGAATCAATCAAACTAATCATTTTAAACATTTCTTTAAATGTTGTCATATAAAATTTCAATACCAATTCTATCATTCATATAGGCCACACATAGATCTATTTTCAATCACAATCATTGAATTTCATTTCAATCCCACGGACTACTCATGAATTCATCATCTTCCGGAATACCTATATTAAGTAAGTCCTACCAAAGACTAACACTTGATCCAAAGATTACTAGTGAATCCAAGAGAAAGGATCAGGGTAAGTTCAATACAACTCAAGTTATGCATCTCATATGCCACGATGTGCATAAACTCTCCCATCAGCTTCTCACCATCTCACCTGATATCTTAGTCTATGTGAGTTAGATCATCAGTGAAGCTCAGAGATCTCTGTTACCACATAGGCATCAATACTTAATACACAAAGAAACATCAGTTCATACATTATCCCAAATGTATGAATTCAATTCCATATAATTTTCATCATACAATATCATTCAAAACGCAATCCACAATATTTAAAATCTTATTTAACATAAAAAATAACACTTAAATATTAAACCATCAAAATCTAATATTTTTACAAGTTTAAACAATATATAAACAAACAAAACACAATATATAAACACACAACATCCCTTCAAGATAAATTGAATATTGGGACCACATCCCCTCCACATCCAGATCTTCTAGCCTAAGGTGCTATTAAAAATTTAAGTTAGCTTCCCTTACCTGAAATTCCATTGAAGAAAATTCTACCTCAAACAGAATACCACTCCAAAATTTAGGAACCTATAGCAAGTTATCCAAATATTATCAAATTTTAGTATATGGTAAAACAAGTTAAGAAGAACACTTTTCTCAACTGTCCCATCAAGATTAATGACTAAATCATATAGAAAAACAGAGATACAGAATCTTTAGAGTAAAAAATGAACTTTTTCTGTTTGAAAATCTGATTGGGTAAAGATGTACCCTGATTACTCATCTACAACATGACGTGATCATATTTTGTAATAGATGAGTTATGGAAGAGAAATTGAAGAAAAAAAGGAGAGGAAAAATTATAGAGAGAGAAAGGTAAAAGAAAGAAAATAATATAACTTAATGTATTTAGAGACTTTAATTGTATTTCACATGAATAATTTAGTAGTACTCAATGTATTGGATGGAAAAAAAAGTGACAAGAATTGTATACTCCATTTTTCTTCATTAACAACGTTGGTTTATACCAAATCTCTAATCATATGTAATATACCTAAAATCATATTAATAATTTTTTTTTATATTTTAATAGGCAAAAATCATAGAGTAAATACACACATAACAAATAATGTTTATAGTGAGGGTTTTTAGTGTTACTGTTTTGATGAATGATAAGAAGCATGAAAGACAAATGGGCATGCCCCTTTGGTCCACACCAAAATTTAAATACAAAATATAGAGAGGTTGGTGTCGGTTGGTCCCTTCGAGTTACAAATAACCACATGTCAGACTTACACACTTTGCATATGTAAATTTCATCATCATAAAAATGTCGGCACAAACACTTAAATAGTTTTATTTTTCTTAATTCAACTTTATGTCAAACTTATCAATAAAATACCATTTATTTTAACTTTGCACATAATTTTTAAATCATATTTCTAACAAGATACTCTCACACTAAAATAATTACAAAAATTTAAGTTTGATAGACTAAAACATTAGCAAATTTAATCTTATTTGTTGTTAAAACATCTTTACATTAATTTAATATACTTAATACACATGACATTACATGATGTTAAAGAGACTCTACTTTTTTCTATCTAATTTTTTTCTCAACCCTAATCTACGATGGTTTCTTCAATCACTCATAAGATGAACAAAAGAACATTAAAAAAAGGTTGACAACTATGTAACTATTGTCTTTTCTGGAACCAGACACCACTTAAATATTTTACATATACATGTTCCACAAAGTTCAGTTCATATATATGTTTTGAAACAAAAAAAAAATATTGGTTGAATTTCTAGATGCATCCACGCACCATTACAGTTAAGACATGCCTGTTATTTTCTCTGTAACAAAAGTTTTTTTCTAAAGTTTTTTCATGAAGCTGTCAGTGTTTTTCAAAATAAATTAATTAAAAAAAAAATCAGAGGTTGAAGATAGAATATGATTATACAAAACACAACAAAAACTTATAATTGAAAGAAAAGAAAAACAAAGAACATGGCCATTAAACATGTTCGATTATAAAATTGTCTGCGTCCTTCACTTTTTTTATCTGAACTCGGGAGAATCCGATGAGCATGTCGCTTCAATAATATATGCTACAATGGTGAAACAGTGACTATCAATGCAACAATACACTGCATAAAATATTGTTCATATATACTCCTCTTTCATAAATTGTTATGAATCTTCCTGATTTCTACCACTAAAATAAAAAAGAATTATCAAATGTAATTACTGTAGTAGTAGTTTTACTGCTGTTAAGAAGAAAAAAAACTGTCACTTTTTTATTTATTTAAAGAAGTAAATTTTGAATAGTGTTGGAAGAAAGAAGAAGGGTGGTTTTAAGAATTTAAGGTGGGTAGCTTTGCATGCATGCATGCATGTCTGAGCTTGGGATTCACAGAATCTGAGTTGATGAGAAGGTGGATACTTGCTTTATGGTGATAACCATGCACATCCCTGAAACTCTTGTTAAATAAATTGGGAGTAGTGTATGGTGTTCTTTTCTTTTTCATATAAGAATTCATCTAAAATGGTATTTGTATTAATTATTTTTTTTAGGAAAATACACTTATTAAAAGTTTTTTTCTCTTCATTCAATAGGTAATTCACAAAATTATTAGATAAAAACACTATTTTACAGATCAAAATTTTAATTACGAACTTTAAGATCTAATCAGTGAGTAGTTAAAACTTTAGCGATTAATTAAATATTAATTTAAAAATATTTATTAATAATAAAACTCACTAAATGGATAATTTTTTAAGTGTACAAAATAATATCTAATAATTTGTTAAGTGTACAAAATAATATCTAATGTAATTAATATAATAACTAGATATTTTTTATCTTTAAAAATTAATTTTTATTTAATTTTTTTTTAATGATGATTGAAGAACATTAAATTTAGTTTTATTAATGTTAAAGATGGTTTCAGAAAAAAAATACGAATTTAATAAATATGTAATGCTAATATGCTATAATTAAATAACTATTTTTCTTAATTATGATTAATTAGTTTGGATCTTATAAAAGAGTTTTCGGTAACATCATCAGATAAATTACTGAAAAAATAGTGTTAATTTATATTTTCTAGATACTAAATATGGTAGTATTTTTTTTCCATTTAATGATATCACGTATCTATTTATTTATTTATTTATTTTTATTTATAAGACTCAAATTAAAAGAATATACTGTATTTGATCAAAAGTGGTAGTAAACTTTGTCCTTTTAAGCAATACTGAATAGGAAAAAAATGTGGTTGAAGAAGAGACCCTAAATATGGTTTAAACAACTAAGTTTTCTTTCTTTAAGGAAGATTTAGTCATTAGTGAATTCAGTAAAATGGTTGTTTAAAAAATTAGAAAAGGCATTCTGTATTATAATAAATTAAATAATATTTTTTATGTTAATTAATTTCACCCCAAAATACTCATTACTAAAAGAAACATCAATGACAAATGATCATTCATTTATTCGTAGAAGTAATGTTGAGCTTTTGTAGTGTTTTTTTAATCCAAGTCATCATTCTTGATTGGAATAAGTTTAGTAAATTTGGTTATAAATTTTGAAAAATATGTTTTTATCAAAATTTGTAATTTGCAACCTTTTTACATAGATTTTTTTAATACTATTTTTATAATAAATTGTAAGTAAAAATTAATTAAAAAATCTATTGCTGAAAAATAAATATAAAAACTAAAACAGATTTAAAATAGCATATAAATAATTTTTTAAATAAAAAACATTTCTTCTATAATAGTGTTGCGATTTGTGAATGGATACTATCGATTTTTTAAATGGATATTGAGAATAATAAATATGTACATATTTATCTTGTTCTCATATTGTTCCATATTATTAAAATATTTATCTTTGTCTTCAAATTTGTTACCGATTTAACTTATTAAAACATTCATAATTTATTAGAATTTAAAAGTCTTTTTTATTTTATTTTCTATGAAATGTTTGACTTGTTCAAAATTCGTCTAGAAGGTATTTTTTTCTCTTACATAACCTTGATAACACATTTTTTTTCTCTTTGAATGGTTTCCTTCAAGAATATTAAATTTCAAGAAACACAAATTTCACTTAATCAAATAGTTTTTATAACATATATTTAATTATTTTTACTATTTTCTAAAATTTTAATTTATTGTTTATTTTTCATATGAGAATATTTAACTCTTTAATTTCAAGTATTCAATTGCTAAAACAAGTTTCATTTCTTCTATTCGATTTGTTCAATATTTCAAACTATTTAGTCTTTCAAACTATTTGATTATTCATTATTTTTCCTTTAGTTGATTTCATTCAAATCCTTATTACACGTTAGAAAATACAATCCTCAATTTCATCGAATTAAATCATTTTTAAAATACATTTAATATTTTTACTCTTTTCTATAATCATTTCATTTTTAAAATACATTTAATATTTTTACTCTTTTCTATAATCATTTGATCTTTATTCAATTGTTATTTGATATTTTCTTGATATTTGATATTGAAAAAATAATATAAATAACCTTTTGACATTAAATTTATATATTTGTAATTTTTATTTCTTTTAAGTTATTGAATTAATATTTGAAATAAGCATGGACACAAATACAAATATACCCATTATTTAATATAAACAAAGATGAGACATAAATTTCATATTGAATTAATTATAAAAGTAAGGATAAAGAAACAGGAATAGGGGATAAAGATACTCTTCAACTGTTGTCAATCACAAAAGAAGATTTAACGTAATTTATTTAAATGAAATTGAATTAGGTTAAATTGTGAAATGATTAGATCCAATATAGAGAAATAGTTGTGAAGATGATTGAAGTTGCAAAGTAGGATATTGATAGCTAGCTAGATTATGTTCACACTTGATAGTCCATGCCACCAGACAGTCCAGATTGCACTTGGACCACATTTCCACGTCCATCCAAAATTTTCCAATCCTTCCATGTCCCTCCTTCGAGTACATACAATCAAATTTAATTTGTACTCAGAACATTGCAGCATTACCATGATGACTATGTACAGTGGGGAATCTTGAACCAACTATTGGAATACTATGTCGCTACAGTAGCAGACACTGTAAGTAATTTGTGGTCATTCTTAATCAAGTTTAATGATTATGCAAACTTGTATCAGAAGTTAATACAAAATATCCTCAGCCAATTAGCCTTTCTGTAAGATAATAAAAGATAATTTTATATTCTAAAAAGATTTGATTTCATCTTTTCTGCTAGAAATATTCATAGAAAAATTTCTCAAACATAACCTTTATATGTAGCATTCTCTATCATAACTATTAGCATTCTCAAGAACTGATTTTGCAGACCAAAATTTCGACAGAACAGATAAAATTACCGAACTATATGGTGTTTGGCGCGTGAAAGGGTGAGAAGGAGGGAAAACTGATTGGCATTAAATGGTACAGTACAACGTACTGTGGCGAGCTTATTGATTGTTGAGATAGTCAAAGTTGGAAATGAAGAATATGATGGCAATCAACATGACAAAGGTAGTTGCATTGCCTAACCACATTACAAGAAAAGTACAAAAACATTTAAGAGTTGTTTCTTCAGTTTCAATTTTGAATAGCATTAAATAAGCTACAGCATTTGCTAGAAAACATTAACCTACCCACTGTTAGATATTAGGACTGCTAAAAAAAGATATTCGAAATTTAGAACCATGCTAAGGAAATCAAAGGCAGATCCAAACAATTAGCCTTGGTACCACCTGCCTCATGATCTCAATACAGTAAGGGATAATAGCATGGTGGGGATTGATTTCATCCTATACACAGCAAGCAAGCCATAGAAGAAAATTTGATGCTTGGTGACCAAGAATAAATAAATCCACAAATTTCAATTTTAGCTGTCATATTTTCTCATCTGGGTATTGGGAAAAAAGTATATGGATCCTAAAACAAATACAGCAATAAAGTATATCCTTGACCAAAAACTTAATTATAAGATCAAGCTAACAAGTATAACTACAAAGAGCAACAAGCAAATGAGAAGGAATCACCGTCCTCTTGAAATCGCTTCTTCCATCTCACTGTGTGATGAAGGAAATAACTCAATGTAACGACTCCCAAGTGTCATCCTATCCTTTACCATTGCTGCTTTTGAATCTTCAGCGCTTGCAAATTCCACATAAGCCTCCCCAGAAGGTCTTCCCTCTGAATTCATTACAATGTGAATAGAATCCTCTGACAGCCCAAAATCCTTGAAGAATTCCATAATGTCATCCTTACTTGCAGAAAATGGCAATCCCCTTAGTCGCAACACCCCGGTGTGCTCAGCCGATTCTTTTCCTTCATCATATGATTTAGCCCGGGGAGCACTTCGACGAGGTGAACCACCTCGGGCATCAGAAACCTCATTTGCGATTGCCTTGTAGTATTCCTGCCTCTTACTTCTAAAAACTTCAACATATCTTCTACCCATATTCTGCCTGTTTCTTTGAAGAGCAAAGTCAACTTGAAGAGGATACCCCAGAACACAGAAACCTTCACCAGTGAACTTGCCACCTTTGTGAACAAAAAGAACATCAACTATGTCAAGTCCATGGAAGAACTCGGCCACATCGGTTTCAGTACAATCGAAAGGAAGGCCTCGCAATCGAACAACAGGAAAAGGCGGAGGAGGAGGAGGTTGGCTGACATATCCATAAGGAGAAGGATTGTACATAAAATTGGAACCGGTGGAAGTACCATAGAATGAGGATCCTGGATCAACAGTGCGCTGGCGTTTCGCAGCCATTTCACGCCCATCACCACCATCAGCAAATTTACTGCAATTTTCACCCATAAACATAACAAAAATCAAAAACCCTGTTTTTCAGTCAACAAATGTTAAAAAGTTTCACCTTTCTTAGTAAACTGCAAATTTCAGTTACATCATTACGTTTACAGTCTAGACATTTTATATGACATTAAACTCAATTCATATTATGCTCACAACTGAAAACAAATAGTATTTTGATCTTCTGGTTGTGTAACTGTAAAGATAGATCTAATAGCAAAACAAAATTGAAGGTAGACATTCATCGCATCAGTAACAATGTAAAAATATTCTGATACGGTTGAGAAAAAATAAATACACATTCAGACTTATCATTTCATCTACCATCCACATATTTCAATAGTATGAAAGCTCAAGTCATGAGACAAGCAATTAAACACCTCCAAAACAGTAACGGGGGTGACATAAAAATTAATTACATTATCCTTCATTCTGCTATTTTCTCTAACTATATATAGAGAGACAAGATCCAATTAAACTTAACGCAGAAAGGGTAAATATTAATAAAGAAGCCCAACAAAAATTGTGATTACAAAGGGTCAATGAAATCCCATTTTCTTTAAATAGAATTGTGGAGCCAACAAAACATGTGATACCATCACATTGAAACTAACCCTTGGAATCTATAAAAGTTCAAGAAGGATTTGGCAATAAAATAAGTTACCACATCTACTAAAAAGATGATACTTAAAGAAGTATCACAATAAATCCACAGGAATAAGCATTTGTTACAATAGCATACTGTTTTTTTTCAGGAAAAGAAAGAGTACAATGAAGATTTCAAAAGCATCGTTCTAAAGACGAAAACAAAAACAAAGATACAGCATTTAAAAAGTGAAAAAGAAAAAGGAAATATAAAGATTACTTAAGTCATTACTCTCAAAAACAAAATAAATAGCACATGACAGAGCAGAAGGCACAAATAAACTCTATTGAGTCAACTATAACCTTAACAGTAGTTATCCACTCAAATGTTGACCTAGTTTTATTCTAATTTATCAATTTTGGATAAATGCACAGAGAGACCATTCCACAGTGCTAAAGCAAGATAGTAAATAGTAGGATGACTAGTTGACTACTATACCAAAGATTATGGACACAATAAATAATTTATACCACACAAAACACAAATGCTCGAAAAAACTAAAAATAATACCCAAAAATTAGAGGGACTTTCGTCACTAACAAGCAATCAAACAGAGGAAAATAAATCCAGGGAAGGCATTGCAGGAAATAGAACAGTGGTGGGAGCTTGCCAGAACTAAGCAGGGGAGATTATGGAATTCACCAGAATGTCCTAAAACACTAGATGGGCATGAAAAAAAAGAGAAGTCGATGTTTTCCTCCCAGACTAAAGAAATGGTTGAGATGCTACAATAGGACAGTAATTTGACACCATTTCAAGTTGCAATGACCACTTGTTAAAATGCAGCACAATGTTTGCAGGGGCACGATAGCACCACAAAACAAAGCAATGATTACTATTATGCTACCTATTAATTAACCTTTTGGGACTGAAAAGATGGGGCAACTAACTAGGGACAATTAGTGCAGAAAGTCAGTTAGCTAGAAAGGTAGTTAAATAAATAAGGGGGAATATAAACAGAAAAGGCATTCAAAGAAATAGAAAAATTGTAAGAAGCAGGAAATGCTTGAAGGTGAATTTTGCTCCTTGTTCTGTTCAATTTCATTAAATAAATAAGAATAAATTTGTCTTTCACCCAATTCAAGAGGTTCCTGTAATTGGCCAAACCTGGGGATCCACAAGTCACCATAACGGGGTCCCAAAAGAAAGTCTTGGACAATTCAAAACAGATTTTTAAGTGGGTGCCATGCAAATACAATTCCTAGCTTTTGGAGATCAAAAAGAGTTTGGGACAAATCAAGAGCATCAAACAGATGCTAGAAAGTGGATGTAGAAGCAACTGATTGGGAGGATCACGACCACAAACAACCCACTCGAGAGGAGGTACATCCTGTTGCAGACAAGAAGTGGGCAAGTAGAAATCCAGAGAGCCATTCTTCGACTAAAAGGAAGAATCAACCCACCTTTGTCAGTGAAGATCCTTCAGGGTGATTAATCCAACCCAATTTTTTTTAAGTGCAACAGGTCTGTTAGGTTAAGCCATAAAAAAGGTTCAGATGGATTTCATCACTGAGACTAGCACTCTCTGCACTGTTTACCATTCTTCAGGAAGAAAACACCAGAACTGACATTGGAAGGGCTTATTCTGAGCTCATCCAGTGTTTATGATGGGATTGAGTGTATTAGAAATCTATATGGAACACAAACGACTCTAAGGTAAGTAGGTTCTGTAGAGGAGTACATCAAAGAATTTGATGCATTGGTTATGCACATTTTGCCCTCATTGAGGAAAATTTATGAGTGTATTTCTTGGGTGGCTGGAGGCTAAGAGGTGAAGTGCAGAATCAGACCCCATGCCCCCACAGATGTATTTATGGTCATGGATGTGATTCTATAGATGCTGTTGAGGAGCTGTGTACTACACAAGGGATGGGGGTTTACAATTCCACCCACAGAAGCCAATATTCACTATAATGGTCGATGGAGCATTTGTTTCACATGGAGGAACCTCCAGTGAGCTTAAATAACTCAATTTATTCTCCTGACCAATCAGGAGCACCCTTGGTCCAACCCATTTCTTAGCTGGGTTTGCAATTTGAAAATATAGCTTTGATTTAGCAGCAGCAAATCCCAGCACAGATAACATTTCCACCAAGAAAGCGTGTCGGCTTCCTAAGGACAAGTATATCAAACGACAGAGAAAATGTTTTTCATTGTGGCCAGCCATTTGGGTGACCAGCAGAAATTCTCCTGCAAGGGAAGTCCCCAATTTCCACCTAGGTGATAGGATTGAATTTAAGAGATGCATGTTAATGCTAAGACTTAAGGGGGGAAAATTAGTTAGGGACAGTTATTTCATTAGACAGAATTAGTTAGCCAAATAAGGAAAAGAAAAGATGAAAGGGATATTAAAAGCATAAGATTTGTAAGAAAGGGGATCTTATTGGACAAGAATCATTTCTCCTTGTTCTGTTCAGTTTCCTTCAATCAATACAAATTTTGTTTTCTCTAACCCAACTCCTGCAGGTGTTCCTATGATGACCATTCTAAATTTGAGGATCAACTATGTAAAGTTGCAAAGGACATATTTGGTTTAAGGGTTTTCTATCACCAATAATTACAAAAAAAAAATTGTTTTCGCTTATTTCCTGTTTCAAAAGATTTTCTGATAAAAACATGAATGAAAACAAGGTGGAAGATTGTAATTATTAGTGAAAATAAAAAACGAAAACAGAACATTTCCTTAGACAAAACAGGGACTAAACATCACAGACACATACACTAATAATAAAGCTACACAAGTCCTTTAGCAAAAATAGTTATTCTCATTGAATTTAAAGCATAGACAAATTATCATCTTTCCATGCCTTTACGTTAGTTTATCTAGAAAACATAATCATCTACATGAGTAAGTAAAGATTAGGCAGGAGGTTCCCGTGCATGAATACCTCTTTACAAGAGGGCTAAAATGTCCATTTCCGCATTAATAGAATCAGTGTAATACCAGTGGTTCTATCCAGCAACAACAAGAAGTACAATAGACTCTAAGCAATGGTCATGACAAAAAGGGAAGAATTATATATTATAAGATAAACAATACAGTATTACAACAACAACAAAAGTCTTATCCCACACAGCTAAGTTGGCTAAATGATTACACACGCCACTGAGTTTGGTTAAAGATAAAATTCTCAAGGATATTATTCACCATAAGATCCCTCTTGACAATTTGATTAAATAAGTGATAACTATAAAAGAAAAACAAATGGGATAATAGAAAAATACAAGGCTGCAAAAAACTCCAAAAACTGTATTCTTATAAAGTGTTCATCCCTTCCATGCTTTATCAGTTTTATACAGCAACTGCTTTATCAAGAATTCAATATGCATGCAATACATTGCAGTTATAACTGCAAAAACACCATTTGTCTAAAACGCTACAACATCAAAACTCCCTTCCATGCTTGTTTGTTTGCATCAGTTTTAAAACGGTACTTCTCACTAAATCACCACACATCATTGGTCACTCCAATTCACAAATGAACATAGCATCCTATTTTCTATTTAATTATCATCTATTAGGGTTTTATTTCAAATAATTCGAATACAGTTCAGATTTCGTCGTCGTCGCCCAGTTTGGAGGATGGAGATAGTTCAGATTTCGTAAAACACAAAATGTTAGGGTCACAACAAATTGAGAAATTAAAAATGAATTGCATAGCTCACAGAGACAGAAGGGAAGGAAAGAAACGAATAAACTGAATAGATGAAATTATGAATTAAACCTAAAATTGAAAGAAAAAAAAAGGCAGAAAGTTGATAAGGGGAAAAGAAGAAGGAAAAGAAAAAGGAGTTACCCTCTGTAGAACATTGTAGAAGGTTGAGAAAATGATACTGAATTGAACAAGCCAAGAACAGGGACGCCACTCTTATTGTCTTCCCCCTCTTTCCCCTCTTTGTGCCTGTTGTTGTGTTGTGTTGTGTTACATATGAATGAAAAGTATTGGAATTGGTACTATCTTACCTACTCTCTTTACCATCATTTAAATATATACCAATACATATGATTGATATATTTTTAGTGTCATAGGTAATTTTATTCTTTAATAAATTAAAATTATTTATTTTATTTATTTATTTATTTATTTAAGAAAAGAAAAGAAAAGAAAAATAAATAAAAAATTCTATTATTTTAAAATAATTAAATAATTTATTTTTTCTAAGAATAAAAATTATATAATTTTTTTAATATAATAAAGTTATATGTATATATATTTTTTATTGTATTATTTTTTATTTTTAATTAATTATGTATGAATAAAATAAATAATACATTTTTAATAAAATAAAAGTGTGAATGCACGTATTGGAAATGTACGTGTTTTTTCTGGTAAAAAATATATTAATAAAGATGAAACTGATAATAAATAATATATACGGTCACAATTAATTCAATAGTTTTAGAATAACATTGGTTATAGATTAACACTTATAGATAAAAAAATTATTATTAAGTTTATTTTATATCTTGTATAAACAAAATATATTATTTTGTAACTTGTTTTTTTTTATCAGCATTTGGTAACTTGTATTATCTTTTAATTAGATCATTTTACTTTTTTAATACATAAAAATAATTTATTTATTATTTAATAAAATAAAAATGAAATAATTTCACATTATTTCAAAATAACAAAAATATTTAATAATATTTTTATGAAATTATATATATATTTTTGAAGTTGTTTTATTTTTATTTTTTTTAATTAATTACTTATAAAAATAATAAAATAATAAATTGTATATATTTAGACAGATATATACATATATTTTAATGGAATAAAAATATAAATACACGAAAATCATATATTTTCGTTTGAAGTGAGACATGAGAAATCAAATTATTCCGTACTAATTTTTATATTATTCTATCACATTTATATAAAAAAAATTAAATATATTGATTGTTAAAATTAAACAGTAACAACATTAACTGGTTAAAATATATTTTAAAATTAAATTATTTTTAAAAAATTATACATCTTCCACCTTTAATATTTTAATATGTCTCTTAAGGACAAAATCGTGACAGAATTTTGAGCTTCAAAGTGGATAATATCTTAAATGTGGTGATTGACTTTAGCGATGTTATCTTAACGAACTTGAAGACGCAACATTGACGTTGTCTGTAGGAACGAGACGAGGTTTCGAAAACAAACCTTTTTAGCCCTCAACTAGAGGTAATCCATTCTCCTTAGACCTCGACTGAGGAGTTTGTTCTGGTACACTCAATAGTGCAACATCACTAAGGAGTCGATGCCAAAAACAGCTTATATACACCTTCCTCCCGTAACATCCGAGGAACCTTTTTAGGACAAAACCGTGACGGAGCTCCGAGCTCCAAAAGCGGACAATACCTCAGATGCAATGATTGATCTTAGCTACTAGAGAGAAAGTATCAATGTAGTCAATGCCTTTTATTTGTGTGTATCCCTTGTCACTAACCTTGCTTATAAGTGTTTGGCTCAACATGTGAAGAAAGAAACATAAAACAAAATTCAAAGGATATTTAACTCTTAAAGATGTATGAGAAACATTAAGATTAGAATGATAATCCTTTAGATACTCAGGTGGTTTTTTTTATTTTTGTACTCATTCAGACTAATTGATCTAATTCAGAATTTTGTTCTATGACAGGATCTTCATTGAGGTTTTGGTCTATGTGGGAACAAACTTCTTTTTGAACCTCAATGTTTGATTCACAACTATTATTAGTGTTATTTTCAACATTATCACAGGGTGCAAGAGTGGCTTGTGTGACTTGTGATGGTTGACTCTAAACGAGTTAATCTTCAGTAAAATAACTTTGATCATGAATGTTAGGATTGTTAGTTTTATTGCTAGTATCTTGAACCTTTTGATATGGAAAAACATGTTCATAGAAGACAACATCCCTAAACACACAAATTTCTCCGGATTGAATATTCAACAAAATATATCCTTTTGTCCCCCTTTTAAAACAAATAAAAACACATTTTGATGTCCTTTGATCAAATTTTCCTCTATTTGTTGTCAAAGTGGTAGCATAGCATAAAGATCCAAACACCTTTAATCCATTAAAATTTACTGCAGTTTTGTAAAGCATTTCATGAGGAGAAAAATATTTTAAAATAGATGTAGGAAGCATGTTTATAATATGCGCAACGTATAGAACATGAGCAATAAATTTTGGGTAAATGATATTGTATCATGAGAGTTCTTGCTACATTTAATAAATGACCATGTTTTCTTTCAAATATATTATTTTGTTGTAGAGTATTGACACATGATGTTTGATGCATTATTCCTTTGTTAACAAAGAAATTAGTCATGGAAAATACAGTTAGTGGTTTCTTATTATTTTTATTACTATCTCAAATTGTGTTTGAACAAAAACAACAAAATTTTCCAAAGTCTTGACAACTTCAAACTTTTTGTTTTAAAAGAAAAATCCATGTGTACCTCGAATAGTGATCAAGTATGGTCAAGAAATATTTGTGATCATGAATTGATGGTATTAAGTATGGTCCCCACAAATCTACATGAATCAAATCAAAATATTTTTTAGATTTAGATGTACTAATAGGAAAGGAAAGTCTATTTTGCTTTGCAAAATGAAAAAATATCACAAATAAGAGATTTGTTATATTTAAGAAAAGAAAATTTATTCTTGATAACATCAATACATTTGTTTGAAAGATGCCCTAATTGAAAATGTCAAAGGATTTCTAGATTACTAGCACTAACATTAACAATATTGATGATATGTGTAGATTTGGTGGTTTGATTTGAAGTTTATGATAGGATGGGACCCTGAGCATATAAAGCCTAGCGTGCATCTTAGCTGAACCAATAATCTTTAAGGAGTTATTGTCCTTAATGTGACCGCCATTAGAGTTAAATGTAAGAACATAAGATAAATTATTAATCAAGTTTGTCACTGAAAAAATATTAAGAGTGAAGCAAGGAATATACATAACATTGTTTATGGCATGATCTGGATTGAGAAAAATACTTCTAGAATAATTGGCAAAAACTTGATTTCCATTTGGTAATTTGACACAAATGGGATTAATTTGATGATATGAATTGAAATGAGTTAAGCATGAACAAAATGTGGTCACTAGCACCACTATTAAGAATCCACAAACTGAAGGAAGAAAGAAATTTATTACCAATGTGTGTTTTTATGTTGGAAGGAATAACATAGACTTGATTAGAAGTATTGTCACTGGATCTGGACTATTGTAAAATAGCTAACAATGTTTGATATTGCTAAGAAATAAAACCAATTTGTTGAGACTGCACTTATGACTTTGAACCTTCATGATTCTGTTCATCATTATTAGAATATTATTTGAAAGAAGAAATAATCTTTTGATAAGAAACATGAATCATGTCTCCTTGTAAAAAATTCTCCTTTAAATCATTTCATATGTCAAAGGAATTGTCCATACAAATGATGCTTTGTGTGATGGATGGAGAAACAACCTTGAACATCCAGGAAACAACTAGCATATTGACTTTTTGCCATGCTGGAAACAATTAGATGATATGAGTGGGAGCTTTTATGGTTCCATCAATGAAACCTATCTTGTTATTTGAAATGAGACTGTTTTGAAATAAATGAGACCAATGATGATAGTTTGATCCCTCGAGAATAATAAGGACAATGAGAAATGAATGATTATAAGATGAACTAACATGGTAAGGTGAACAAAGATCTTGTGAGGGATAAACAGCTTCACTCATGGATAAATGTAGCAACCAGAGAAGAAGGAAGGCAAATAATATGAGAAAAAAAATATTTCTTATACTTTTCTATTGAAATCAAAGCAGATAGTCAGAATATATACAAGTAGTACACTCATTTTATGTCTAATTAAAGAGATAGAATGTAAAGGGTCAATAAATGTTAGAATTAAAAAAGACAAAATAAAAGTTAGACACATGTACAAATAAAAACAACTAAGAATTAGAAAAGACAAAATTGATAAAAGGAAGCCTCTATCCATATCCTTTTATAAAATAACAAATAGTTCCAAGACTTTAAAATTTTAACATTCAACTCATATTCAAAATCAAACAATCAACTTTATCAACTACTTTCCAAATTGATAAACTTCAAACAATTTTCATCCATTAAGATCTCTTTCACACAACAAACAATCTTGGAAGAGAAATTTGAAACTTGTGACCACGTCACATTTACATTCAGATCCCCTAACCTATAATTCTATTGAAAGATAAAATTAACTTCTCTTAATTTATTAGAAGTATAACTCCTAAAGAAAGTAGGATAACATAACTTGTATAATAGAGTCTTGGTTAATTTTATGAACACATCACTAGAACTTTAAACTAATAAAGACTAATCTTGAAGCCAAAGACACCACATACAAAACATGTGTACCCAAGTAAACAAGAAAACTAAAAAATGATAAGATTCCAAAAGTGGTCTCTCATGGAGTAAGATTTTTAAAGAGAAGGTAGAAGAGGAAAGAAGAAAAAAAATATTATTTTAAAGTTATGAAGATTATTTTAAATGAAACATGAATAATTATTTTTTCTATCTATATCAATTTTCACTTTAATGATAAAATATTTAAGGATTATTTTAATATACTACTTTTCCTTAGAAACTATTTTCTATGTCCTTACCATTTATATATTTATATATGTAGAAATATTGTTATGATTTAAAACAGAGTTAATAATTATAAGGCAAGCAAAAAACAAAATATAAGAGAAAAGAGATGACGAAGAGTTGAAAACTTCACAAAATTGCTATTTTTTTATGAACTAATTTTAAATAATTTTTTCAAAAATAATGGAGAAAGAGATGATGAAATTTAAACTCTTATAATATGATACTATTTGTGTTATGGTCTTATAGTTTTTTTGTTAAAACTTACATATTTTTGTTCTGAAATATATATTTTGTTCAAGTTAATCTCATTCAACACTTTAAATCGTCTTTACTTATGCTTTTAGCATTTATAAAAAAATCATATTTATAATTAATTATATATATATATATATATTAAAATATTTTTATTAATTGTTTCATACCTGTATCGTGCAAATATATATATATATATATATGGGAAAATGAAATTATATTAATGTAACTTTTATCACTTAATTCAATACATTACATTTTATTTTCTAAAACTTATGTTAGATAGGTGAAAAGATTATTCCACATATATTATATATATAAAAGATTATATTAATATAAAATTATTTAATGCTTCTTATATATATAATATTTTTAAAATATACTAAAATTCATTTATTAATATTATTTTTAATTTTAATAAAATTTTAATATATATATATATATATATATATAATTATGATATCACAAAATTGTAATTATTTTATATAAAAACTTTCATGTTAAACAGATAAAATTATAATTTAACAATTAGATTAACTAAATTCAATTTTTATATATAAAATAATTAATACACTAAGAAAATTATTACATAAAATTTTAATACATAGTTAAAATCTTGATGTGTAAAATTATTTTAATTTTAAAATTAAATTTTAAAATGAGTTTTTATTTAATAATTTTTTTATAATAATAAAGTAAATGTTTAATAAAAAAATTGCAAATTTTTTTTATCTTTTCTTACATATTCTTAACCTTACATTCATACTTCAATTCCTTTCAGGAGTAGTTCTCATGAGATTATTTATAGGGATACATATTTTTGCATCTCTTTATTTGACCCTGTTAAATATCAATTATTAAATGGAATTATCTTGAATATATATTCTTAAAATAATAATAATTACTATTATTATCAAATATAATAATTTGTAATTAAATGATAGTATTAACATTATTTTATTATAATATTTTAATTATCAAATATTATTATTATTATTATTTTAATTATCAAATATTATTAATAATAAAAATATTATTATTAGTAGTAATAATTTTAATAATACTACTACTAATAGTAATAATAATTATAAAATAATTACAATTATAGTTATAATGATAATTATAATTATAATTATAGTAATAGTTATAATTATAGTAACTATAGTTATAATTATAGTAATTAGAGTTATAATTATAGTAAGTATAGTTATAATTATAATAATTGTAATTAGAATAATAATTATTATTATTATTATAATTATAATAATAATAAGAAGAATACTAAGCAATACGATTGAAAAATGTATCTGGTGTAATAGTTTGGTAATGTCTTCATGTTTTATTATTTTTTATTCCATTCCTACATGCTTATTTATAAACTTTATGATTTTATTGTAGGTAATTTATTTTTTATATATGTGATTTTTTTATTTTAGGTAGTTATTTAAATTTTAAAAAATAGTTATTTAATAGATAAAATTATGAACACCAAAAAGTAGTTAAAAAGGGTAAAATAGAAAAAAAAAATTGTGGACAATAATAAAAAAAATTATTACTATAGTAATAATTATAATAATAATAATAATAAAATAATTATAATAATAATTGGTTTTTAGTCATTATTTTCATCACTTACCATCACTTTTATTTTACTTCATACATACTGATTTAGTCACTAAAATTTAGTTACTATCATTGTTATTTCAGTACCTAGACAAACCAATACATATAACAAATTATTTCATTATTGTCAATTCGTTGCTATTTCAAACATAATTTGTGACCAACTTATTTTGGTCACTATAAATTGTCACTAAATGATATTTTTTGAAGCAAATGATTTCATTGTTATTTCGATCGTAGATTTATAACAAATGTATCACAATTTGTGACCAACTTATTTCAGTCACTAAAATTGGTCTCTAAATGATCTTTTTTTAGTGATTGACTTAAAGTCTACTACTTTCTCTTATGAGTTATGAGAAAGGAAAGGAGGGTTTGAAATCTTAGAAATAAAGTAAAGAGAAATTATAGAGATATCACATAAAGTAAGTTTTACAAAGATTGTGGTATTTAAGAAATAATAATGAACAATTTTTTTTTCTATTCATAACTTAAACATTTAAGTAAACTATAATTTGGTTTTAAATTTTTATTAATATAAAAAAAAATCAATATAATTTTGGATTTTTTTGTGTAATTTATATTGTGATTTTTTTTTAATTGAGTAGGTTTAAGTGTCACAAACATGAACAAATTAAAAATCATAAGAAAAGATGATTATTCATTTAAAAATCACCAGAAGAGGTCATTCATATTCTTGTGATCATTCATTCAAAATCACAAGAACATTTATATCCTCATGATGTACCAATGAGATTTAACTAAAATAAAGGACACAAAATAGTGGAAATAAGATTTAATTTCTTCATTATTAGCCTTGATTACAACAAAGTGAGGTTAAATCATTGTACTTACTACAATAGGTTGATAAGAATAATTTTATCATTTTATAGTTGTATGTGGATGACATGTTGGAAGTAGGTGCCAACAAAGTCTGAATCCAAAATTGAAAGCATAGTTGGATAAGGAGGTCGATATGAAGGACTTGGGACTAAGAAGATTTTAGGGATGCGAATTCACCAATATAAAAAAGATAAAAAAAAAAAAATTGGCTTTCTCAAAATAATTACTTACTAAAAATCTTGCAATTCTTCAACATGCAAGATTGAAATACAATTTCTACCCCATTTTCTTTAATTTATCATCGAGTATGAGTCCTAACAATGAAGCAAAGAAGATGTAAATTTATCGAGTAAACAAAAGGAAACCTTAAGTATGCTATGATTTGTACAAGATCAGGCATTACACAAGCATGGAAAGTGGTTAGTAGATTCATGCAAATATGGGTGAGAGCATTAAAGTGCTATTAAGAGAATCCTTAGATGCACCGAAGGAATATCAAATGTTGCATTATATTTTGGAGAATCATAATTAGTTGTCAAAGACTATATCGATTATGATTTTGCAGGTGATCTTGGTAAAATGAGATCTACTACTGACTATGTGTTTACACTTGCAAGACGTGCATTAAGTTGGTTACCTAAGTTACAAGAGAAGCTAAGTACATAACAACTACTCAAATTTGCAAGGAAGCTAATTGGATTCAAAGATAAATGGAGGAACTCAGACACAAGCAACAAAAGCTTGTTGTATATTGTGACAGTCACGGTGTCTTGCACACTGCAAGAGACCATGTCTTTCATTCTATGACAAAACACATATGTATACCTTACCATTTGTTCGAGAAGTAGCAAAAAAAAGGAAATGTGAATATGCAAAAGATTCACCAATGAAAACCTAATAGATGTTATGATAAATTTGCTTCAAATTGACAACTTTATGTGAGTTTGATCACTATGACCTATCAGGAAAAATAAATAATATGATGACAATTAATAAAGCATGGAAAATTGATTATTTTCATTAATATCTTCAAGTGAATTAATATGAGAAGAGAAGTCTTACATCCACAAAATTTTACTTTGATGTTTACTTTTCATGTTATAAAAAAGAAACATAATATTTCTTACGGAACACCAAAATCTCTTCCTTTTTTTCTTTTCTTATTACTTTAGTGTGTAGTTGTTTTTTCTGTTATGAGATTATGAGAGGGGTATTATTGTAATCTCCTTAAATTTACACAGGAATGTATTGTGTTAATTCGGCACCCAGCATAATTATTATTATTATTATCATTATTATATATATAACTTCATTACCAAAATGCTTGCAAATACATAAACTAGATTTTGGCCTGTGAAAACATGTGGATATTCCACTAAAATATTTTATTCTAGACGGTGATATTGAAAGTATATAATGGATATGGTGGTAAAATTTGAGATGATATTTAAAATTTGATAACACGTGCATGTCTATGATCTGAGGTTGTTCATGAAATTAGGTTATGAAGGAGAGCAGTGGGCAATGTGAATGTGATCCAACATGTGTGCTACATTCGTTGAGTTGGAAAGAGAATGCATGAGATGCACATGTGGCTGCGTGAGGACGGTGCAGTGAGTCTGGTTGGTGTGGCACACTTGTCTTTTAACATGTGTTTCAACAAAGTAGTACAAAACATTAAACAGGAACAAAGATTCACAACCACGTGGCTTCACATCCACCAAACCCATCAAATCAACACCCCACAGGTGTTGACGAATTTAGTATGTTTTTTATTCACTTTACATTACAATTAAAATATAGTTAACACACTTTTAGATGAATTTTTTGTATTGGATTTCAAGTTTACAAATAATCTTGAGTTGAAGTAAATGTAAATAACTAATAGGAATGGATTCTATGTTGAGTAAAGTGAAAAGAAAACCTCAGATAAAGTTGTTTGTAAATTTTGTATTGAATAAAAAAGTATATAAGTTCTCATAAATTACACAGCTTTAATTCAATTTTAATCAAATCTAATTCTATGTAAAATCAATTCCAAAACGTTTGTGTGAAAATCTAGGGAGATTCCATTGTCAATTTGAATCCTTCACTTTTTTCTTTTTTCTGTTGGACAAATTTGGACCTTAAAAAATTGTCTGGTGAAGGTTCACTCCCACCCTTCAAAAATCTCACCTCTATAGTTTTAGTTTACTTTTCCTTGCACCCAACAAAAGCTTGCTACTTCTCTTGTTCAACCTTCTCACAAACACTGCAAACGTCTTTGACCACAAGAACTTCTTCAATTTCCAATTTTTCTGGACACCCTCTATTGCTCTTCCTCCCTAGGTGTAGTTTGTGTTGAAGGGTATCTCTATTTATAGAGTTCCATTGTCTTTTGAGGCTATTTTGAACCCTAGGTGTGTTTCATGAAGAGTTTTTTTTTGTGTGGAGATTGGGATTGCGAGAGAGGATGGTGGGTGCTCTGTCTGTTGTGGGATCATCAGTGATGGAATCTCACACTGGCCCTTGTTTGTGTGTGGATGCTCTCCCCACAACAACTAGTGTCAATCTGAAGAGTGGTGGAGATGTTGTTTTGTGCAAGAATTTGATGGGAAGGAAGCACTTGTTGAAGCATGGTGTAGGGACTATGAAGTTGAGCAGTTCTTTCATTGATCCTGGTAGAGAGTGGAGAGTCTTTGTTAGCAGAAGTTGCAAGAGGCAGCGTAAGGATAGGAGAGTCGCCATTGTCAACGAGCTTGGAGGCCAATATGAAGAAAGTTTTGAAGATGTTAAAACGGTAACATGTTTAATGTATCTTCTGGTTTTAGATCTGATATTTTACTGCATGTTTGGATCTAAATTTGTAAAGTTAAGTTCCAATGAATTTCCTTTTACCAACTGAGTTTGAAGAAACATAAAATTGAGACTAAACTCGGTTTATAATCAGAACTAACTGAAAATCATACAAGACACTTTTTCATTTTACTTTTTTCAATGGATAATAGAGGTTTCTTACTGAAAACTAAGCATATCCTTAATGATACCGTTTTGTATTTGGTTTAAGTTTATTATGACTCAGTTTCTCCTTTAGCATTGCTTTGTTTTACCTTTTTTATGGAGTGTTTGCTTCATAGCATATTCTAATTCTAATTTCTAAGACATTCTAGGCGTTGCAGAGCTTTTGAACATTGTATATCATTATAGAAAAAGTGTCATTTGTTAGTGAGTTGTAGCCTGCAACAGTTAAGGGAGTCCCAAGAAGCTCTTAAACCAATAACCTTCTACAGAATTCTACCATGAACTCCTTTCCTTTTCATTCTTACATCAGAAATGAGAATGCAAAATTGTTTATCATCGTGAAATGTGTTAAGGAACAAGAGATAGATACCTGAAAGAGTAGTATATATATTGTGCACAATAATATAAAGATTTCAAATTGTATATGAGAAATGTGACAGTATCCTTCTGTTTTTCTTCAATTTCAGTCTTTATATGTAAGTGGTCATTTTCTCAAAATGCTGCTTTGAGCTTGTCACCATTACAAAGATGAGAGTTGTTTCCTTTTAAATAATTCATCATTTTATTCTAATTTTGCTCATGGTAAGAGGGCAAATATCGAAGAACAACTCATGCAATGAGAATATGTTTTCAAAGAACAACTTATGAAAGAGTACTACAAATTACAAAATCGGTTTTCATTTCTTATATAGAGGAAGATCGTTTTCACTCATTATGAGTCTTTTATATTCAATGAGAATATGTTTTTTATTACATTATTTCTCCCTTTAATCATCACCAATCTGTCTGCTATGATACAAATACACTAAACGTTGTATGCGATCTAACTGATGCATCTTTGGAAACAGCAAATGCTCAACTATTTCACATACAAGGCTGTGAGGACTGTTCTTCATCAGTTGTATGAGATGAATCCACCTAAATATACGTGGTTCTACAAGTAAGTGAAGTTTCTATCAATCTGAGGAAAAATGTTTCAACAAAGATTTACTTGCCCATGTAATTATTTTAGTCTGAAATGATGTTTTCTATTAAGTCTAAGGTTTAGAGTGCATTTGGTTTTGTTTTCAAGATGTTGTGAACCAAGTGGTGAGAATAATATTTTGTTAGTTTTACTATATCCTTTTCAAATTCTTGAAAACATGACAGAGCAAAAACAATCTGATATTTTCCTATTATTAGTGAAAACATGTAAACTGAAAATAAAAGCAAACCAAATGCACCCTGAATCTGTTGTGTATATAACTTGAATTCATGGAATATTTCCCCCCTTCAAACATGCATGATTGCTGAAGGAATTGGCCAATGTAAGAAGGTTCAGTTCAGTGTGATTATTAAACTAGAATTGGTGATTCACTAGCTATCTCATAAACATTTAGATAATTGTTTGTAATGTTTTCTTTGTTGGCAGTTTTGTTGTATCAAACAAACCAGGAGATGGAAAACGTTTTATTCGATCCCTTGGGAAGGTAGTCTTTTCTTTTGTGCCCCTAAGGATTGTGGCTTCTTTAAAACTTTCACCATACTCAATCTGAAATGCCTTCTCTTTCATTCCTTTATACATGTCATATTCAATGCCTTTACACAATTACACCAAATTTTATTCACATAATTTCCAAATTTCAAAAAAACATGTTACCTCTTGTCAATGTCAATGATGTTGTATATGTCCTCTTCCAACTGATAGGAGCAACGAGAGCTTGCTGAAAGAGTGATGGTAACTCGGCTTCACCTTTATGGTAAATGGGTCAAGGTAATAGAATAGAATGTGTATATATATCTAAAGAATGAGAATGTTTTATGAAGATATGATGTACTTAACTGAAGAACCATTGTGTTATGCAGAAATGTAATCATGCTGAGATATACAAGGAAATATCTGATGAAAACTTGGAGTTAATGAGGGAAAGGTTGATGGAGACAGTAATATGGCCCTCAGATGACACAAACACGGAAAAGATTGGCTGATAATTCATTCATCTCACATTTTTAGTTTCTGTCTTCACCCTTTTCCTAGTCTAGCTATATTTTTTTGTTTCAATATCAATGTCTTCTTCTTCCAAAATTGTTATTTCTGTCATTTTCCTTTAATAGGATTCTCAGTTTTACGTTATGTAAATTATGTATATAATTCTACCTTCTTAAATGCACGCACCAGATAAGGTAGTTTCAAATTAATTTACAAGTGACTTGAAAATTACCTTGTTAAATACATTATCCATTTTAGGCTCTTTAAGACACCTCCACCATACTTCTCAAAATATCAAAAATATTTTTTATTTTATTGATGTTTTTTTATTTCAAAATAGGTGATCTGAAAAAATTTCACATTATTATACAATCCAAAAGTTATTTTCTTAAAATGCTTTCAAAATTTTATAATTCAGAATTATTTTCTTTAAAAAAATACTCTAAATTGTAAAATTCAGAATATACTTTTTAAGGATAAAATAGTCTTTTTGTCGCCTGATTACATTGCTTCTCAAATACATGAACCACTATTTATCGCTAGATCATGAGCCATATCAGATTCCAAATTAACTTGTTGAATTAGTAAATGGTAAAGTTGAAATTGAAATGGCTTTTAAATATAAAATCACAAATGATATGTTATATACCTTTTTGTATACAATATTTATTTTAAATCAGTTAATTTAAATGCTTTAATTTTTATTTGAAATTATTTTTCATTTTAATTTAAATATTAATGTCTGATTTTATTAATTTTAATATTTCCATTAAATAACATGAATGTTCGTGTACTTATATATACTTTTGTATAGATAAAAAATACATAATCTGCTTTTTTATCACAATTATATTTATAATATATATATAAAGTTTTTTTTATCTATGTTTATCTAATTAAATTAATTTTATTTTTTCGTTTAGATTTTAAGTATAGCTTTTATTATTCAAAAACTAAATACCTTCTAGATTATTCTGTTTATATAAGAGAAATTATGTTTAGAATATAAATCCTTATAGTGTGTCATGACTAGATTCAATGATTCATAGAAACCTGTGAAGTGCGAAATATATAAAAAAAAAATGTGAAAGTAGAATGGAATTAAAAAATAAATAAAAATCCTTCACCAGGTGTTTTGGGAACAGAGTAATATTTAATCCTGGGAAAATCTAATAGGAAAAATGTTCTATTACAAATATTATACGCTGATAAAAAAAAAAAAACAAATATTATACAAATAATTCAAATTAAAACTCCTACATGCCACGAAAAAGAATAAATATAACAGATTTCATGTTCCCCCAGGAATTATACTTATATATCTTTTTTATATAAAAACTTTCATATATTAAACATCATTATATAACTTTACATATAACTTGACATGCTAAATAACACCTGTTCACATTAAAATACGTATACATTCTCTCTTTAAATATTTGTTTTCTGAAATAGATTTATCGGGAGACATAAGAAGCTCCAAATCAGCCAGGGTAAGAACTTTCATGCATATCCATACTCAAAGCTTTAAGTGACCTCTCTCCCCCTATAAGCCATTTTTTAACTAAACTTTTCAATTTAAACCATCTACTACGTTTTTTTTAAAACAATAGTATAAATTCTTATGTCAAATTCAACGTGCTTTTTCCATGACATCCCAATCCATACCATTAACTATCACTGATAGGCCATAAGCAAATCTATCATAGTAATTATTTGTAACTAATGTCACGGAAAATGAGAGTGAGAGTACCATTTTTATACACCATAGTAATTATTTTTCCATCTAAAAATTTAGGTATTTTTTGTAATTCAGTTCATGTCAATGGATTTTGCACCAACTAAGATAATAAAAAGAAGCTGAAGCTATCAAGAAAGGAAAAAAGAAACTCAAAATACAACCCATTTTTCAAACAACCATACAAGGAAGCTAATTTTGGGTATTTAAAAGTCCTATGAATATGCATTTTGGAACAACATCAAGACCACGGCAGAGAATGATGAATGAACAAAGTTGCTCACTCTTCATTTTTGGCAGTGGCTGTAAAAGAGGTTTCATCTTCAAAATCAATGGCCAATTTGTTATCTGCATCTGTAAATGTCATGTGCATGCAGCTGACCAAAAATGATCAACACAACATAATCGAGAAATATTGTTAAGCTTCTCGTTTGGAACGTTAAAACGTACTCAGATGGACGGAGAGCGTGGGTGGTGCCCTTTTTTCAAATTTCAAGAACAGAATTCAAAAAGTAATAATGACAAAAAAAAGCACTTACCGATCATAACTTGACCCTGCACCCTCACCAAATATAGCCACTACCACCATGAATCGTGATCAGCATCATCATAGTCATAGTCATCCCCCATAAATATTTATGAATTTTTCTTTCTAAATTGACAAAATATTTTGAAAATAAGAATATACTTCCTTTAAAAATTGTTCTCATACAAAATAGTGGCATGTAACGAAAATTACAAGGCATGCATGAATGCCAGAAACATAGACAATTATGCTATTTGTCAATATAACCAAAATTAAATTGAAACTCGGTTCTAATTGACATTTACTACTCATATCTTACAACACTAAATCCTGTAAATCTACTATGAGTCTATGATCACCAGATTTACAAAAAAGTAATACATATTGTGCACAAGAAAGAAAAATGAGATTTGAGGGTAACCTGGCCAAGAGTGCTTACAGAACCACAAAGCTCTGACACTGCCCTGACTGGTTAGAAGAAAGAGTAAACCCCTACACTGGTTCTCAAAAGATCAATGTGTTACCACATTAGTCCTCTAAAGATTCCTGTCACCCAAGTAATCTATTCAAAATATATAAAACAGTAACCTAATCCGTCTTTTATGTATCACAGTTTATCATGTGGCGACATTTCAGGTCGTTTTAGGGAATATACTGTGGACAAAAATCCTTGAACGGCTTATGAGGTCACACTGGAATCTATGGGAGACCAACTTAGGAGTTTACTCAATGATAAACTAAAGCATATTGATACACCTGCAAAGGAAACAAAAAGAGAAAAAAAAAACGCAATTTGATACATTAGAATAGCAAGACCATCTTCTAGTCAAGGAACTTTGGGGCAAACATAATAATATTAAACTAGTGCCAAGGTATGGCAAAAAGTGTTAGTGAAACGAGAAAAAAAACATTGTAGAACATTAATTGAAACATACCATATTGAAAGCTGATGCAGAAGGCCGGAGACTACATTGCATAATATAGAACACATGAGAAAATAAATTGTATCAATATCCCTTTTCTCGACTTTGTTCTTTGCCAAAAGACTTGGAACAGAGGATTTCAATGCATTCAACTATCACCGAAAGCAATTATTTGTCCAAGTGCAAGTCTCGCACGAAGCTGCATCAACAGAAGAACATTTACAAACCAACTACTTGACAGTACAGAACATAAAAAATTATGAAGATTAAAGGACCTTCACATCCATGCAAGAATCATTGACCATCTTCTTTATTCGAGAAACAATGCCAAAACTCCGCAGGTTTACAATCCGGCCAAATGCACCAGGACTAGCAGGAAAAGTGAGGTTTACTACAACCCACACTGCAGCTGTGCGTAAGCGACTGTCAGGACTCTGCAAAAACTGCTCGAAGAAAGAGTGAGACCCATTCTCATCTTGAGGGAAGAGTAGATGCATAACTGCTTCCTTATGAAACTCATTGCCACTTGCAATATTGCTGAGAATATACATTCCCTGCATGGAAAACAAAACCAAAAGGCATATAATAAATAAACAACTTGAGAACCATTGTAAAGTGTGAAAATCTTTATCATCACTCTATACAAAAATAATTAATTTCATTAGCTAATTCCAACCTGTATCCCAATTTCAATTTTTGAAGACTTTTTTAATTGTCTTCCAACAGCATCTAGTATGATACCATCTTCAGCAAAAGCATGTTCAACAGAGTACAGACATCCATCAACAAAATTGCGAACAAGGGCCAGAGCTTGTTCTTGAACCGAAGGTTCAGGATCTGCAAGGTATACACAATCAAGGTCAACTTATTGGGAAATAGTTACCAATATAACAGCAAAAACCTGTAGCGCCAATACATACCACAAATAAGGCTAGCCATTGAAGATGCTGTTAACTCCACAAAAACTCCTTCCTTGCATATCTTGTCTGCAAGGAATACCATGTTCCTCAATGCCCATACAGCATTTAACCTTAGAGATGAATCCATCGACTTGGTCAACTGCACAAGCTCTTTAATGCCCCCACATTGTACGAATGTTGATTTATGTGGCAAGAAGTCAACCACTATATTGCAGATGGCACCAAGGGCTGCAACCTGGAAGATAAAACAGAAAAGGAAACCCTTACTAAGCTTCTATAGAATTTACCAGACCACGTCTGTTTAATAATTAATCAGAATGTTTTTTGCCAACAAAAAATTCTTAGGGTGGACATGACTATGACTTGAGTCTAATTAAAGTTAAGCTTCCCAAAAAAATTTATAGCCCTTGTGATAACCCCATATCCTGCAAGACCAAGATACAAAATGGGTGAAATAGCATGCAATCTTATAATATGATCATCAATAGAACAACACATTATCCCCCTTGAGACAACCTCATTTAATGTGAGACATAACAATTTCAGTGCTAAATTATTCGAATTTGTCCATCAATATGCCAGTGCTTCTAGTAACAGCCTTTTTAATGTATAGAACATATGTTTCAATTAAGATCAATGGAGAATGGCATCAGAATTATCATCCCAATACCACAGACATAGCTAAAATTACAAGTAACAGATGTATATTCAATCTTTCTTTTGCTTTATACCCCTCAATTTTTAAATTTTAGAAGTTTGTGATTTGGTATGATATGCATGTTTTCTAAATTTAGAAACTACTTAACATAGCATAATCAGAAAAATGAAAATTATAGTTACATCCAAAATACCTGGACAGAAGTAGAAAGATCAGAGAGAAGCTGAACCAAAGGAAAAACAACCCTTTCATTCATAAAACGACCTGCACTCAAATTCTGAACACAGTTTCATGAGAATTAAACTGTACATAGCACTAGCATAATAGACTTCAAGTTCCAGACGTCATCTCATGTTACATACCTTAATTGAGCGAGAGACACTTCTCAAGCAAATGCAAGCTGCAGTGCGTACACTAGCATCCTCGTGAGTTAGGGCATCAATTACTAGGTTCAAGACCTGTGTCAAAAAAGTGTATTAGAAGTTAAAAGTGGACTTGGGATTTGAAACCATAGTTGACTAGTGCAAGCCTTATACAACTTCATCCATACGTAGTTTATTGGAGCAAGCCTAATCATAACTTCATCCATTGAAATTGAGAAGAAACACCCGAATTGGCTCTAGTCATCTATCAGGAAGAAATACAGCTTAGCACCGACTCAAACATGTTCATAAATGGGAACATGGGTTGGTATAAAACCTCTTTAGACAACAATAAATGTCCAAAATCACCAACAACGATAAATAATTAAAGCAGTCACCACAGCATTTTGTCAAGAATCCATTTATAGGGGGTGCAAAAATTTCCATCTTGATGGCAGATTTTGGAATTCACCCTGGTAGAATAAGATTTGTTGTTTATGGCAGACTCTGGGTTACAGTGTCAAAATTAGTTACTTAGTTGCAACTTGAAATGTAGTCAATCAAATTAATGGTAGGCAAAATAAAATATGGCATCCTAACAAAATCAATAAAATACTTTTACATCTGAAAATATCAGCAAAAGTATTTTTACATGTAAAATCCCATACACGTGGCTAGTGCATTGCTAGAAAGAAAATAATGAGCTAAATAAATTAAAATATATTTCAGTTAACTAATATTCTTCTAGAAAGCAAATGCAGTACGTATAGATATGCAAGAAACTGCATGTAAACACACAGGTACCAAGACAAAATGAAAAAAAAAATAGAGATGTTAGTAACCCATGCACAAAAATAAAGAAAAATCACATCACTATTCTTATTAGCAAGTCTATTAGTTTAAGGATTCTTAATTCGCATCGCATCCTGCCAAATTAGCTATAACCTATGACGAATGGAGACACCATGTATTTGATACAACAATATGTTAATGTTTGAAAATATAAGTACAATACTTTAAGAGTAATTACAAATAACTACCATACATTAAAAATATAATTTTGTACTTCTACATATTACTAAAAATAAAATAACAATGGTAACCATACAGATTTAGGAGAAATATAAAAATGTGATTGTATTATATAACAATGAAATTTATTTAACGCCATGATAGTTAATATAATAATAACATACAAATTTATTAACATTATTAAGATGAAATTTTAACATAAAAGTTTAAATTCTAAAACAACTTTTGGTAATTTCGGTACAGTGCAAAAGAGGATAAAAAATAAATATAAAGTTATAAAAGGTTTATTGATATAAATATTAAAAAATTAATTTTGAAAATGAAATACAGTTTTCAGTTACATGAGTGCAGTGCATAAGACAAAAGTAGCAAACAAGGTAAATTTAAAAGTAAGAAGAAAGGCAAAAACCACTGTGTCGTCTCTGTGTGCAGGGACACACAAGTACAACCACCGTCATTTCCCTTAAGACTCTACGATTACTATCAAACATGTGAAACTGAGCTTGTTTCTTGTTTGAAGCAATTTGATTATTCGATTATATAAACAACTTGCACAAATAAGTACCATATCAGCAAATAATATATCTTCAAAAATTCGTGTGTCCAGTTTTATCTCAATGTATCTGATATTTTAATATTGATTTTTCAAATAAAATGATAATGTATACTAATGGGATATATATCTAATCTGGTGTCTGAAGGTATCAATATTGGACAAATATCCAATTCTGATAGGGGGCAAAAACAACATATTGGTGCATGAGTGTCTAACATTCCTCCAATCATACACCAGATAGCTTTCATCCTTGCTAGCACCCTCGCCTATGGTGCTATTATAATGAATGACTTAGTGAAGCTTTTTCTTTATAGCACTCATGTCTCAAGTTTGCAGTAATGAATATAATCATGCATGGGCTCAAAAACAAAAACACAGACACAAGCAACAGACCTGCAACGAAAGAAAATTAGACCTGCAGCACTCCAATTTTGAGCAAAGATCAGCCAAGGCCAGAAGTACCCCTTCAAGCCTTTTAGGTTGTATGGGATGCTTTTGCAAAAGGCAGTTGAACTTATTAATAGCATTTGCCTCAAACGCTAACTTCTGCAAATCTTCCTTCTCTGCAATTAAACTTGAGAAAGCAAAAGAAGCTTCATCTCCAACTGGACCAGAATCATCAAGGAGCTCAAGCAAAATGTAGACCAATTTGGTTTTGATTCCTATATCTTGGAGATAGCATGTCGAAGAATTCTTCAAAGAAATCAAGCACAAGCAGGCTAGTAATCTTGTTCTAGGATATTTATCTTTAGTTAATTCAGTAACACAATGTAAAGCTCTTCCACAACGAAGTTCAACAAAGTTAGAGACAGCTGCTGGGTTGTCTCTAATAATTGCAGCTAACGACTCTAGACTAGCATCTCGCTGACTTAGAGAACCATCAAGAAGACTAGTAAGTTTCTCTAAAACACCGGTATGGCATAATATATTTTGTTCCCCAATTGTCTTGCAAGAATGAATAACAATGCCTGCACCTAGCCCAGTAAGATTTTCATTCTCACTTTTCAATAATGAAAGAAGAAATTGCATGTTTTCCTCTTGAAAAAAATCATACTTCGGAGCTAGTTTTGATTGATAAATCATTCGTAAAGTTCGAGCTGCAGCATCCAAAACCTGATAAGAGGGAGAGAACAGGTGAATAAATGGCATTCCAAATGAAAATAACATAAAAAAAACATAAATAATGAAGTCAACATTTCGTATGTATATCTTTCCAACAAAGGACTGCCATCACTACACTGCTTCAACTTTTGCTCCTTTTCCATCACCCACCCCTCCACATTGTCCTAATTCTAAATCTCAAAGACACTGAGAAGGAATTAAAAGTTCTTCTCGGCAGCTTGAAGTCACCTTTACCTCCAGAATTCTAAGCCGGCCTTGCTCTCACAACGTGGAGCCGATTTACAAAGCCAACCTCAATCAGCTGGCATAGTAAGAACCTAGTTAATTTTGTAGCCAAACACATGCAGAGCATACATGTAAGCCAGGAGACATCTCAACAGCCTTATCCCTTTTTCCCTCCAAAGAAACTCTATAAAAGGGCTCAACAACTAGTAAATAACAAACTCAACTTCTCGCGTACTAACTTTGGCATAGTCCCTGCAGTGCCACCACAGGAGCACCCATCACTGCAACACGATCCTCGATGGGGATCCTATTTGAAACTCCCTCGTGATTCCGTACCACTAGCAAATACCAGTAAGAATTCTACCCAGAAACAGGATTGAATACATCAATAAACTCATCACTAAACAGAAACATCGAATAATTCATATTTAACATCGCGGCTTAATAATCAGTCGGAGGAGTTAAACATATAAAATAATAAAATTTATACCAGTGAACAAATAGGAGGCATAAACTAGATTACTAAAACTATAACTAATCTTCGGAAAAGGTAATTGAATGGCAAAGATGCACTTGGCAGAGAGATTAACTACTTCGAAACGAAATAAAACCGTAACAGTCAGGATTCTAATTTTCAGCTCCATTGGATTGCGAAGAAGAAAACCTAACAAAATTATGAATCAAACAATTCACATTCCATTTTCGTTCTAAAACTTGAACCAGTAGCACACTGATTACAGCACGCGTCAATTTTCCTACAAACCAAACATTAAAAAAGTATAAAAAAAGCGGTTGCTAACGGTTGAATATTTGAATAAACCTTCTCGTCGGGAGCGGAGAGGAGTCCGATCAAGCGAGGAAAAGCTCCGGCGTCAAGTACGGCACGGACGCCGGCATCTACGCCGCAGGCGAAGCTTCCAAGCGCAGCGGCAGACTGGACAATGAGGTTGGGGTCGGAGTCAGCGAGCGCAGCGGCGACTGCGGGGACGGCACCGAGCTTGATGTAGGAAAGCTTCTTGGTTCGGTTTCCGATTATGTGGTTCTTCAACTCGCGGATGGCTATGAATTTCACCGCGCCATCGGAGGAGGCGAGACGGTCGAGGATCGGATCGGAGGATGATAGGCCCGTGGCAGAAGAAGCGGATGGCGTTGGCATGGAAGCGGCGGAGATAGGCGGCGACGGCGACGGTGACGGTGGCGGAAGCTCGTGCAAGACGGAGGAGACGCTAAATTACAAAACAATGGAAGAGAGAGAAAAGAAAGAGCGATACAAAAGAGCCTTTCGTTTTTTGTTTTTTTGTTTTTTTTTTCTTATTTTATTTTATTACATTATTATATACGAGTGCTTTGAGAGTGAGGTTTGTTGGTGCCAACTACACAATTTAGTTTGGTTAATTGATTTTTCACTTTAAATTAAAATCAAATTAATTATTTGATTCTTTGTTTTTTAAAACTCAAATTTAACTTCATGACTCCATCCAAGGCTTGTATTCTTATTTCGAAAATGTTTTCTAAAATATATATTATTTAATAATTAGTTTCTCATACAATTTCTAATAAAGACATGAAATTGACTGGACTAATGTGTGTTTTTTAACTATAAATAGTTTTTTGAAATATTAATGTTTGTGTTCCTTTTATTATATGTAATAAACAATATGAGGATATAAAATATACAATAAATTTACTATTAATAAACAAATTTTGTAAACAACTTTAATTAGAGATATTATAGGATTTTATTTCTTGTATCACTTTTCAATTTTCTGTATCTCGATTAAAAACTTCACCATATACCCCACAATTTAATAATGGTCATGGGGCACTATTTTTTAAAATCATATCCTTCATCATTTAGTTACATATTTTATTCAAAAATATAATCTTTTGTATCAGTTTGCCATCCTTTTCACGAGGATTGCAAATGTATTGGGTAGATTTCGACAAATAACGAGTTATTCCCAAATAAAAAACTGATAAGCAATTTAAAAAAATATCCTTAAAACTTTGAAATTTATAATACATATGTAAAGAACTGATGATATTTAAAACTTTAAACTGTGTTGCTGCAAAAGGAAGACAGCAGAATGAGTTCAATATAAAAGTTAATATTTATGGCCTAAAACTAGTTATTGTGCAAATAATACCTACCAATAACATTAACACTGTAATTATTCAGAAAATAATCATTACGGTTATGAATCGAAGACTTCAAAAATCCATTATTGATATGACTTTGCTTTCAATCAAATAAAAGGTAAAAACAATTTGAGAAAAAAAGCATACTTCGTCTATCACTTTGCTTTTACTTCAACATTTGTTAATTCTACTGTTTCTTTGCAATATTTCAGGTGCTTGTAGTTGTTTTTCACTCCATCCTTTGGCCGAAGCGTAAGAGTAGGAGGTATGTTTAGTTAGCTTAAACTATTGTGCGAACTAAATTAGATTTTTGTAGTATGAATTTATTTATATTATTATAAAATATTTTTATTTTTAGTCGAGATAATTTTATGTTGAAATTTTAAGATTATTGAAATTATATATTTATAGGTGATACAATATTGAATAACTTAACAAAATCAATAAATTCTCGTTAAGATCGTTATAGATAAGATTAAAAAGCCAATTTTAAATCTAAATCAACTTTATAAAACCAAACTATAAAATAAGATTTATATTTATTTATATATTACGAAATGTTTTCGTCTTTACATCTATCAAACTCTTCCTATTAACATTTTTTTGTTTTGGTATATGAATATTTTTGTTTTGTTGTTTTGGTATATGAACATATTTTTGTTTTGGTATCTGAACGTGTATATCTATATAACCTTCATATCAATTTAAGTTGTAAGTAATTTCATCCCTCAAAATATAAACTCCACATGCAAAAATTTTAGAAGATGAAAACAAAGTAAGCCCCTTTTAAAAGTTAAAACCAAATTGTGTATTGACAACCCTTTAATGCTATCACAGTATAACCATAAACTAAACTACGTTTTATTTGTTCCATACTTAGACACCTTATATTTCCGTTAACTTGTAAAACTTGTTCCATACTTAGACACCTTATATTTCCGTTAACTTGTAAAACGATAACATAATTTGCTAAAAGGAGTTGGGTTCATGGTATGCTGCAAATGTCACGACCATAGTTTTTATAATTTTTATTTGTTTAAATACATCATCAAAATTCGAGCATTTCCATCATAGGCATGCGATTCCTTAAAACAATTATTTATAATTACACCTTCATCTCAACAACCTATTTATTATATGATTTACTGCTTAATTTGTCAATATAAAACTCAATTTCTAAGTTAACAAGAAAACAACCAATTCTAATCTATTAAGACAACGGCACATATTTTTCCACCTGTGACATTTTGACTGCTTACAGCAAACCATGTCTAATAAATTACTGTTAAAGCACTCTCTGTTGATTGTTGTGCATGCATGATACAGCAAAAAAAAATAAGGATGAAATGCTCAGTAGTAACAGAAATTCGGTACAGCTTCTCGTGTTCAAAATATATAAGTTGCAAAGTCATGAGCAGAGTTCAACCACTGAAAACTTCTGGTGAACTGTATAAGACTAATTGAAGTGCAATGAAGAACCAGATAGAACAAATTTCTGCAACTTGTACAAAGACTAACCGGGTACTTACAAACTCTCTAGCTGATGTTTGTAAATCTAAGAGACCATGGCATTGGTTTCATCTTCATCAGCTTCTCCTGTATCACTGAACATATACTGACTTTGATACTCCATTAGGTACTGTGTTGATCTTTTCACATCCAAAAACAGATTGTAAACCCGATTTATATCTTCCAACTCCACTGCCTTTCCCTTTCGCTTTTGGCATGCCAGTGCAGCTGCTGTGATTAGATGAATAGCATATCTCAAAGATGTTTCTACACCTATTTTGGTTAACAAATGTTTTGCACTTTCAGTCATTTCTACTTCTTCCTCTTGGCATCTGATATCCAGAATCTTGCGAATTTCATCCTCTGTGTAAGGTTGAGTAGAGATGATGAGCAGTCGATCCAGAAGGTCAATGGGAATCCCATGTGGGGATTTGTAATTCGTTCCTCGAATAGTTGTGATGCCTCTGTTGGTAGCAACAACTAATATGGGAGCCATCTCATTCTCTAGAGCCCGATTCAGGAATGAAAAACACTCTATGTCAAGCATGTGCACCTCATCAATGAAAAGAACACCAGGCACAATCTCAGCCTTTCCTTCTTCTCTCCACTCTGCCACTTTGGTGTCAATTTGCTCTCTGACTTCTGCACGAATTTCACCTGTATCGCCAGTGAAAAGCGCCAGAAATCCCTGTGTTCTGAAATTAACATAACAGAATTACATGGCATGAAGAACTAAAATGTTAACCTGTAAAGCAATTTAGAAGCCTAATTAACAAGTGTATATCCTTCAACGCAAGAGGTAAACAGCTAATGACGTCATACACATAAATTGGAAAACAACAGTCTGTCTATCTGTTCGGGAAAAAAAAATAAAAATTTGTGGAAAATGGCACTTCCTTAAATCATTGAAAAGCACATAACACACATGAATAAAAGCTTTCACTACCAATTCCACTTTACAGATCTCAATAAACTTGATATAAGAGAATAGTGTACTTGCTTCAACAAGGACCACAATCGATCCCCAGACAAAACTTAATTAGCAACTCCATATCTGCTTAAGAATATATTAAAATTTGGGAATAAAAAGGAAACACAACATTTGTGAATCAAAGCTTTTACAGCCAATTTCACTAAACATAAAGTTCAATAAACAAATTAAAGAGAAACGCATTTGCTTCAATGAGGATATAATGATCCCAGCACAAAATATCCATTTCTCCCTTGACAACTTTAAAATTCCAACTCTACTTACAAACCACAAATCAGAATCACGGATATAAATCTGCACATTATTTGGATAGAACATTCCAATCCAGCTCAAGGATTATATTAAATTAGGAATAAAAACATGAAGAACACACAAAATACATAGACCTATCTGCCAACTTAAGATTAAAGGCACATAGCAATACTTTTTAAAATACATGTTAAGATTAACAACAGAAACTGGTTCAAAGAATTCCGCAGTCCCATGATGTAGCCAGTGCCTAGATTTTAATTGGTTACTCAAACTAGGACCAAGGATTTAAAAAACAGACAGCAACCCCAATTTCAACCCCAAGCTAAGATCTTTGGGCTCTCCACGACCACATTGGTAGAGTTGACTGCATTATCCTACAATGTCAAAAAATTGTGACGAAACCAGACACAATTTTGGTCACAGATTAGTTGCATTCATTGATATTGCAACTGAAATTGTTACTAACTGTTTTCTAAGCCTTTGGCAGGGTTAAAACATGGTCTCTACCATCACCATTTCTTCGGCAACAGGGAGGATATTTTACCATCCACAACCCAAACGCAATTGCAATAGTAGCCACATTTGCCTTTTTCACAACATTAAGAAATAAAATCTTCACTGGGGTTAAAATGAAGTGAGTCAAGTTGAACCCAACTTTATAAGAATTGGCTTTAGGGTGCGATTGCAATTGTAGCCACATTTTCCCTTAATTTTACGCAAAATCAAGAAATAAAACCATTAACTTGACTAGGGTTGCGAAGTTTAACCCAACTTGACAAGAATTTGTTCAGCACGAGCTCAACTCTAATTCAATATGAGACATCTTTCCCGTGTCGCTTGACTCGATTCAAGCTCGTGAACAACTCTTATTTATGAACTATACAAAACTCAAATTTAGCTCATTTACTTAAGTAACTCAATTTTCAACTCCAGTTTGGCTCATTTAGTTCATGAACCAAGTTCAATAAAATGGAGTCTCGAACATATTTCAAATTGGTTCAGTTCATAACCAGCCCTAACTACAACTATTAACCACTAACTAGTTAACCAAATCAAGAAATTCTGAAAAACCTGGAAAAGGCAAAATGGGAATACGACCAACCTGCTATTGATAACATCAATCTCATGAAGAGTGACGCAATGCACGACCTCCTTCCTCTTCTGCAACTCCCCATCAGGGCACTGCACAAATTTCACCTGCGGCCCCATAGCGTCGAAGTCCCTTGACCTAGAAAACGACCTCCCGAGCTTGGTAATCTTGCCGGTGGCCTTATCAATCGCAATAACATCACCACTGCTAACCTTTTCCTTCCCCAGCGCCTCAATCATCTTCGCGCCGAGGTCGTAAACGGTCTCCATTTCGGTGGTCTTCAGCGTGAGTTTCCCGGTCTTGGAGGCGGCACCGGCCGCCGCAGGGCGGTCGATATGGACCTCGACGACCTCACCCTCGATGACCTCGGTGTCCTCCTTTATGCGCACGCCAATGGCCTTACGAAAGGACTGGGTGAGCGCCTCGGTCTTGGACATCTCGAGGGAGAAGATTTCGCTGGCTGCGATCATGGCGAAGGGAGTTTCGAGACCAAGGGACTTGGCCATGCCCATGGCGATGGCGGTCTTGCCGGTACCAGGCTGGCCCGCGAGGAGGACCGCACGGCCGGCAATCTTTCCGTCTTTAATCATGCGGAGGATGACGCCGGCGGCCTTGCGAGCGGCAGTCTGACCAACCATGCCCTCGGAGACGGCGCGCGGCTCGAGTGAGGAGTCGAGACCGAGGCCGCGAATGTGGGAGTGCGCGCCCACGCGCTCAATACGGGTGAGGTCGCGGCTCTCGGAGAGTTTGAGCTCCGCCATGGTAGCGGCGGTGGGAGAATAAGGGGTTAATTAGGGTTTTGAGGGTTTTGGGAGAGTAAGGTTGTGAAACTGATACGTTACTGGTTGATCACCATATAACGTTGAAAAATAAACTAAAACCCTTTTTTTTTTCTTCAAAATAAACCATATAAAGCTTTACAAAATTTGAAAATTAGTAAAATTTAAAAAAAAAATGTGGATTGGTTTTTTTAATTATAAAACATATATTAAAAAAAGTTAGACGAATATTATCTTTGATTGATTAATAATGTAAAATTTTATATTTAAAGTTTTGAATCATTAAATTTAGTTAAAAAAGAATAAGTAACTCATATTGATAAACTAGAAAGTTAGGATCTTGGAGTTATTTTTTGCATTTTAAATCAAATAATTTGTGCAATTCTATTTATTTTTAATTTTTAATAATGTCGAATATATAATTAATATAGACTTTCTTATACATATTATTCATATATATCATATATAATAATAAAATTTAAATTTAATATATTTAATAATACGGAATTACTAAATATTAAATAAAACAAAGTTATTTTAAACAAAATTAGTCTGATTTTCTTACATTATAAATAATGTATAATTTTTATATTTTAAGAAAAAATGATTATTGAAGTTATACAAGGGTTTATAAAATAATCTTAAATTGAAAAATAACCTCTGATATATTTTAAATGACACATCAATATTTTATTATTAAAAAATAATATTTATAAATATAAAATTTAGTTATTCAAGTCTCATTTTATAATAATCATCATCACCTTAAAAGTTCTCTTTTTTTTTTCTTCTTTTTAAGACTCTAACCTCCTTGTTCATCAAATTGACAATCAGAATCTGCCATTAAACTCCTGACAGCGAAGATTACAACTGCCCGATCGGAATTTTTGATAGAGTAAGTCCATTTTTTTTCTTCTCTGAGTCAAATTTTGAATTTGTTAGGTTGGTCTTAGTCCAGGCTTTGCATTTGACTCTTTTAGCTTTATGGTTAATCTCTATTAGTTTAGGGTCCTAGTGAAATAGTTAGAGTTTTTATCAGGACTCTATGGTTCAAGTTAAGCTATCCCTTGAACTTTTGGTAGGTTTGAAGCTATTAGTGAGTATATGCTTAGTTCAAGTAAGGGAAACTAGTTTTAAATTTCCAATAGAACCTTAGACTAGAAGATTTGGATGTGGGAGTGACTGATGGGAAAAATGCACGCAGAAGCAACACACATAATCACGAATCAACTGTAGAAAATAAACAACACAGGATTTAACGTGTTTCAGTCGCCAACTGCAACCTACATCCACACGGACAACCATACTCCATACTCAACAAGAAATTTTCTGGAGATGTTTCAACAACTGGAATACTGGTTCTCCTAACCCACTGTACCTCAGCTGAAGCACAACCCGTGCTCCCACTACCATAAGTACCTCTGACTGGTCTACCTGAACCTTTCTATGCTCGTTCATCCTGAATCTGACCTGTGACAATATGTTTCTCTCTTGTAAAGACAACCCTCTTCTGCCCACGAGATTCTGTAAACCAGACTTTGTTTATCTTCTGAATTGAGACAGTCACTTCCTCATACGGTAATCCGATAATATACAACGAACCTTTCTTTCTTCCGCGGGTCATGACAAGATTTCCCTTGACGATCTTCCACAACTGATTTTCGAACTTCATTTCATGTCCCTATTCGTCCAACTGTCTAACAGAAATCAAACTTTTCGTTAAGCTTGGAACAACTCTGACATCCTTCAAAGTCCAGAAACCAACTGGTGTCTTCAACATTATGTCACTTATACCCATAGCATCAAGAGTTTTGTTGTCCGCTAATCTTACCATTCCAAAGTCTCCAATAACTAGATTCTGCAATGTTTTAGAATCCATGATCCAGGAATCCACACTGTTATTTGCGCAACAGACTAAAAGGTCCTTGTCCGCAAAGTCTTCTGCAATGTTAACTTATTTATCATTTGGACATTGATTCTTGAAATGCCTCACCTCCTTGCAGTTCCAACATGTTACACTTGAGCAATCCCGAGTCTTTGACTAACTCTTTTTTTTGTTCTTGCTCCCACTATCTCTGATATTTTTCTTACCTCTGGTTACATATAGCGATTCACTAGATAATTCTCTAGAACTCCTCCTTCGGACATCCTTGCCAAGAATGAGATCAGGAATTTGCTCAAAAGTGAATCCATCGGATCCCGCTGAACTGGTAACTGTTGTAACCGTTCCAGACCAACTATCAGGCAAAGACAATAGCAGTAGTAAAGGTTGAACTTCATCGTCGAACTTAATGCCCACTGACATAAGTCTGGCTAAGATCAAATTCATTTTATTAATGTGCTTAGTAACTGAATTGTCTTAACTTCGTGCCGTAGTGAAAAAGAGCCACACCCCGCGCCTAGCACCGCATTCTCACTGCTGCACCAGCAAAAAAATGCACTTGCCATCCTGCGTCTTCCATCACTGTCATCGCACTGCACCTCCGTGTCATCTCGCTCACCGCAAGCACCTGCAACTGTTCGCCGTGAAACACGATCTGCCGCCTTACTGGCACACTCTGCTGCACTGTCTGGACACGACCCTACTCCGAGCAAACCACCTGCACAACGTCACGAGTCGCCACCACTCTTGTCGCGACCCACACCACTGCACGTCGCACTGCCTACTGAGCGCGCCTGCCGCGAGTCGCAGGTCTAGACTGTCGCGAATCCTAGGTTGCCGTGAAACCCTAGCTTTGGGACGCCGCTGCAACCCCTGGGAAACTCTAGCTTTGGGACGCTACTGTCGCCTCTGCGAAATCCTAACTTTGGGACGCTACTGCAGCCCCTGCGAAACCCTAGCTTTGGGATGATGTTGTCGCCTCTGCGAAAGCCTAGCTTTGGGATGATACTGCAACCCCTGCGAAACCCTAGCTTTGGGATGTTATTGCCGCCTCTGCGAAACCCTAACTTTGAGACGCTATTGCAACCCCTGCGAAACCCTAGCTTTGGAATGCTGCTGCCGCAATTTTCACGTCTCGTCGATTAATTTCTGTTGATCGGATCTCTAGTGTGTAAACGAACCAAGCTCTGATGCCACTTGATGGGAAAAATGCACGGGGAAGCAACACACATAATCAAGAATCAACTGCAACCTACATCCACACGAGCAACTATTAGATTTTCATTCAGTCTTGTTGCACACAATTACAAGTACAATGATCTCTTTAAATAGAGATTATAAAAAGGACACAATAATTAAGCTCACTCACTAAACATGGTGTCTAGTCATCCCAACCCAATTGGTTTTGACTTCATACCCAACAGTGTATCAAATTTTCTTATAAGATTTCTTGTTTTTGAATATTTGTGCTTGAATAATTTTGAGTAAGAACTGTCCTTTTAATGTGTATATTTATAACATAATGAGTTTATAGTTATTTTGGTTCAGAAATATAACAGGTTTATGCAGATTGTTTTGCATATCTCAAAAGTGATAATATAATGAAAAAATGAGGTGCTTTCGAGTCCGTTTTCACCAAAGCAAGAAGAAATCTTGCTCAAGCAAGGTCTAAGATGAAATTTTGGGTGCTCTCGAGTTCAATCTTACTCAAGCAAGAAGATTTTTGCAAGACTCATTTTCGTTCAAGCTAGCCTTAAAAAGAATCCTTTTAAAAAGTTGGTTTGTTTCTATTTTATAGTTTTTACTTATAACTTATGTCAATTTTTTTATGTATATTTAATTGAAAATTCTTTGTTAGATATTTATGTAATAATTGGACGAATTCTTGTGTTTTGAAATTCTAAGGTTTGGTATGATTTATGATTGTGTGATTTTGGATATTGTCAGATGTGGAATATGAATCTTAATCAAGATATAATGTTTTCAGGAAAGAAAATACCGTGTTAAGATTTTTTAGGATGACATTGACTAGGAATTCGTCTAGAAAGAAGTATACTGACTCTAATGATATAATGAAATCATATAGATGAAGTTATTCAGGTGGTGAGAGTCAAAAGATGTTCATATGAATGGATAAATTGTGTGAAAGATAACTAACTTATTAAACAGGTTAACTCTATTGTAGTAGGAGAGATGATGTTCATATGATTTACCTTAATATTCCTGTTCATATGATTTATTGAATTCTATATTTGATCATAATATGTTATTTTATTAAGAAAAGTAACTATAGTATAGGTGTTTTTAATGAACAAGGTGGAAAGAGACAAAGCAAGAAGCATCCTAATCTGAAGAAAAGTAACATTTGCATCATTCTTTCTTAATAAACACCATATCTCAGTCACTCTTCTGAATCACTCTCGGCCTCCATCTGCATCACTCAACTGCTCTCTCTTTCACCTTCAAATGCCAATGAGATGCTAGCTGTAGCATCACAAAAGGAAAATCAGGTGTAGTTTTTGTATAACACACATTCTGTAATGATTATACTTGTATGTTGGAGTCAGTTCTTATACTAAATTTGAGTACTCGTGTATCTTCTTTTTTATATAAATGTGTTGTTTTGATTTTTTAAACTCCCAACTGCATCACCATCAAGGGTATCAAAATGTGCTTGCATTCCATACTTCATTTATCAGTTTTTTTAGGGTAGAAATAATAAGACATGATAGTGACAATATAAAAGTATGGTATCATATCAACACAATAAATAATATATTGGATAAAATATGATAGTTTTATCAAATATGAAATTAGTTCTCCACTCTTTGAAAATATATAATTTCAATCTCTTACACCTCAATTTATATCTAGTAACAATTTTTATGGTCGGAGATAGAACGATTAAATTTACATTATGTGTGATCTTAGTACTTATTTATATTTAAATTTAACTTTATTAACAATTTTTTTTATGATGACAAAAGTTGTTAAAAATAAATAAATTCACATAATTTTTTTGTAAGTTTGAGAATTAACTAATAAATTTTTTAAATTAGAAGAAACGACTAAACTTAACGACAAGTACAAGGACAAAGACAACTTCATACCTTTATGTTTAAATTTTGAGTTTTCTTTCAAAATTCTTTAAGTTTAATCAAATTTAATTATCTAATCGTGTTAAATTTTATTTTAAAAATAATGTATCTATTAATTAATTAAAAGTGATATTCGTTTAACTTATGCTGATTATTAAAATAATATACATGATTGTGTTAACTAACAACTGTCTTTAATTTATATCAATTTAGATATCATCTCCTTTGTATCAGTATTTACAGTTCCGTGAACTTCTCTGCAAGACCTGCTGCTCCTGCTCTTTCTGCACAAATCTGCCATAACCGTGTCAAATATTGAATCATGGTTTTATGCCCAGAAATAGTGATCAAAAGTAAAAAAAGAACAATACATTTTAGGAATGCATCAAGTGTAACTACATAAACACTGGCACAAAAAATTCAACCTTATGCATTCATAATTCTGATGGCTAAACAAAAGGTAGCCACGATTATGGAAATAGTTGAAATTCCATCTGTATCTGTATGTATTGAAAAAAGTTAAATATATGAAGACAAGTTCGTACCATTGTTGATTTTTTCTGAACTCAGTAAGTACAGGATATATGTTCTCAAAGGCTGTGTATGTTTCATCTCTCACCTAAAAATGGAAATGAGAACAGCTAAAATCCAGTAAGAAAAGGGAGGAAATTATAAAGCAAAACATATTACCTTAGCTCCGGTCAGAACAATCTTTCCTGAGACAAATATAAGCAACACTATTTTGGGTTGCTTCATTCGGTAGATTAAACCCGGAAACAACTCTGGTTCATACTACCACCACAAACAAGCAAAGTATCAGCAAATATCCATCATTCTCCCCTACTTCAAAACTTTAGATTAAGCACATGCATAAACATAACAGAAGATGCCCTTTCCACAATTTATACTAACTTAAGTTACTTTATCACACGAGCATAGTAATTTATAATAATACTAGTCCAGTTTAACCATTTCACTCTATTTTTAAATTTTTCGAACTCTTGAAGCCTTTCAATCCTTTATGCTTTGCAACATAGTGCTTTAAACAAAAATACAGTTTTTCCATAGGTTATTTTGACATCAAGTATATAATTAAAAAAAAAAAAACGCCCTTGTTTGAGACTGCTAAAAATCAAGATAGCCAAAAATTGATTGTGAAAAAAAAATAATGGTGTTATTTTAAAAGTCAATATCAAAGATCCAATGCAAGCCATTGTTTAACCAAAAATTAAAAAAACTTACACTTGAGAAAGCACCATGAGAATATGCAAGACCCTCCAGCCGTATGGGAAATTTGACATCACAAGAGCCAACAATGTTCTGAATTTTGAAATCCTAAAGCACAATAGCAAAGGAATCAACTAGTAATCAAGCACTACATAGTTAAGTGAGAAAAGAACAATAATGGATAAAACAATTACAGCAACAATTATAAGGAAGAACAAAAGCAATACCTTAAATTTGGCAGGGAAACCAAGCTTTTGGATGATACGAGCATACTGTAATGGGGAAAATAGAAACGTCAGAAAATTTGTAAATTTTTCAGAATGAACTTCACAATCCTAACTGAAGAGAGCAACCTGAAGATCAATATTAAACACATGGAAAGAATTAAAAAATTCAGCCTCCTCAATCTACTCAAAACAGGAGGAATAGTCTCAAAAACAAGCTACAACAACATGGTTCAGTTCTCGAGGGATTCACTTTGAGAAAAGAATCACCAATACCTATAGGATGATAGAGAAAAAAAAAGTAACATACCTTCCTGGCTGCCAATTTAGACTGTTGTTCACTCTTAGCTCCAGTACAAACCTAGTCAATGGTCATAAAAAGAATAAATCAAAGTCCATAAGAAAGAGTCCCTTTACAAGAGGGGTACCAAATTAATTTGGTTAGGGAATAAAAATTAGAGCTATGACATAAAGCAGCAAAGAAAATTCCAAACCAGAAGGCCTACGATCTGATATGCCTGATTGAAATGTATAGTAAATTGCAAGATTAATGCTAAATTACTAAAATAAGTTTAGAAATGGAACATATCTTCTTAATTTCCATTTTGCAAAAATTAATAATTGGGCCATTGAGGTTGCTCCATGCGTGATCTCTCTTTTTCTCTCATCATGCTATACATAACCAATTTATTCATACAATTCTGACAAGTGGCAACTATGTTTGCAACCTCATTACTAGCACCTTCAATGATATACTAAGGCAAAGACAAACCTAATGAGTTTATAACTAACACCAGTTTGTCCATTGATTTGATAAACACGGTTAATTAAAATAAACCATTCATGGCAATCAAAGTAAGGAAGAACACGAATTGGTATACATCTCTTCTAACTCAGTTCACACAATAAAACAAATCAGATTAGGGTTTTTTCAAACTGAGTCATGCGACTTCACCCGTTTTGTAGTGAGACCCGAATGCATGATTCAGGCTGAGTTTCTTGTTAGAATCGCGATTCCGAGTTTGATACAAACGATACAACACCGATTTGGGAGAACAAATGAGTTTTCCTATGATTCGTATCATGGGGTTTGTAATTGTGCAATACTTACTACCATGCTCTAATCTACAAGATAGATACGGAAGGGAAGAAAAGAAGTATACCATCTTTCCAGAAGCAAATATTAGTGCAGTTGTTTTGGGCTCTCTTATCCTCATAATAACAGCAGCAAAACGCTGCAAGCAAACACATCATAACATCAGTACAGTATACCACCAACCTTCTCCCTTCTGTCCTTATGTTGTAGTAAGGTAGGGCGGTTCTAAAACTATCATATATAGTACATCTGCTACTTAATAATTCTGAATAAAACAAGTATAAACATGTAGAAGATATCACATGGGATATATAAAATAGCAATCTTAGATTAACCATACTGTTCTGATCCAGATAAGAACAACAAAAAGCAGAAAGCAGAAAAGATGACTGCACAACCACCATCAAACTTTATCGTAATTCAGATGCAAAATCAGAAAAAAGAAACATGCATACATGCACAAGTGCGCAGATAACCAATGTGAGTGAAACTCACTACAAGTAAACGAGACTTGCCTTGGGATTGTACTCAGCGTTACGAGCTTGTAGTGCAATTGTTTTGAGGTCCAATTTACAATCCAAATTGACCGTGGACACAATATTTCTGGCAGTACACAAATATAAATAGAAACAAATCATTTGCACAGTCCAAAGTAAATTGTAAACAGAAGCAAAATTATTAAATAATAAAATGTAAATTCAAGCAAAATTACTATACATGCCAACAAAAATAAAAGAAAATTAATCAAAAGAAGCAAATTTTGTGTGAGTGGGACAGAAAAACAAGGTGGTGAAAATGACATGAAACACCTCTACACAACAACACGCTTTGACTCATAGAGAAATCCATCTTGAAAAAAATCATAGGAGATTGAAAGTGGCCAATATGATTTGCCATCTTGTTAGGCACGACCTCAAATTCAAATGGTTTTAACATAAACACCATAATTCAATAAACATAGAAAACAAATTTCGGCAATACGGATAAAAAATACACGCTTTCACTAATGTGGGAAGGTGTTAACAGAAACCCTGCTATCCAGTGTTTTAAAACTTGATGAAAGAAACAAGTGAAACTCACTGAAGGGTGGGCACGATCCCAGAAGGATGCCTCTGTAGATCCACCGGCTGGATCCCTTCCAATCCTTGGTCAGCCATCAAACCCTAATATATTAACTCAAACGAAGAGCTGCCCGCAAAAAAAAAAAAACCCACCACGTTCAACACCGATCCGTACCAAACAAAACTACGCTAGGTTTATTCTCAACTGCAAGAAAGGGAAAGGAAAAACCTTTATTAATTAAAAATCAAAAAGACCAAGAACCCAGATCTTGAAAGACAAGAAAAACACAAATAGATAATGAAAGATTTTCACCCGATGCAAAGAACTCCCCTTGATGTCTTAAAATTAGTTTGGGAGAAATTGGAAGGCTTGCGTGTGAGCGTGGAGTGAATCGGAGAGGGAAAGAAGTGAAAAGGTGTAGAGAGAGCGGGAAGAATTCGAAAGAAGAGTTCTTTTATACGATAAAGGAGAGGGAGAGAAAGAGAATGAGCGTTTGTATGTATGTCCAGAGACGTGAAGAAGAAGAGAGAGTGTGTGAAGAGAGAAGAGAAACAAGATCTGCCACCTACTATTTATCTGAGTATGACACGCCACGTTGGATTCGTATATTTTTGTTTTTATTTTTTAATCTGTTATTTTTTATTTCTCTATCTATTACTATTTTAAAAATAAAAATAAATTATTAAATTAAAAAAGTTAATAATTTTTTTAATAATTTTAAATGTATTAAAAAATTATTTTTAATGTCTAAAATAGTTATTAATGAAAAAAAAAATTTACAAAATAAAAGTAAAAGAGAAGAAAAAAATTTAAAAGTAAATAAATATATAAAATAAAACTAACAATAATAAAAAAAAAAAGAATGGTAGAAAAAATAATAATAACTAAAAAATAAGATAGAAATAAAAAATATAAAAAAATAAAAACAAATTTGAATAAGATAAAAATAAGATATATAAGCGGATACTAAATATATCTTGTTTATTTTCTTTTTTATGTTCAACAACTACTTATTTAGTATCTCTTAGATCTCTTATCTTTATCATGTTTAGATTTGTTTTTGTTTTTTTTATATATTTTATATTTATCTTATTTTATTTTCTCTTTATTTTATATTTTTAATGTTTTTAGTTATTTTTTTTTTACCATTCTTTATTTATTTATGTTTTTTGTTTATTTTTATTGTTGTTGTCTTTATTTTCTATATTTTTTTTTATTTTTTTATTCTCATTTTTAAGCATTAAGTGTAGCGCATTTGTATTAGTATTTTTTTTTTAGGATTTTGCATTTAGGGTACACACTTTAATATTATTTGTGTCCACTACTAATTAATACTAATTGACTTTGGTTTTTTTATAATTATGTCTTGTATTTTTTCCTTAAAATTAACATGATTACATTATCAATAATAATAAAAATAAATAGTAAAATAATGTTGTTTATATTTGTATCTGGTAAAATAGTTCTCACCCAAGCTAAGGTGGATATGTTTTGCTTTATAATTTCCCCTTATAATTTCTTCATTTTTTTGTCCTGAATATTAGCTGTTTTTAGATCCATCTTTAGGTGAGATATGAAACTTATACAACCTTTGAATATATATATCCTATACTTATTAAGTTAAGGAAAAATCAACAATGATACGAACTTGTCTTCATATACTTAATTTTTTTTCAATACATACAACTCTAATTTCAACTATTTCCATAACCGTGGTTACCTTTTGTTTAGCCATCAGATTATGAATGTATTAATACATGCATACTCCCTACAAAACATTTAAAACCAAAATAGGGTTTTTCTTGCCATTCAACCAATCCATAAATTTTAGGTGAGTTTATTTATAATCACAAAACAAATTAAAGGTAAACATAAGTTAAATCATCATCAACCAAGATAAACTTTACATACACTTCTTTAATTCAAAAGAATCAACCAATATATCAATCCCTGCAAAAATCTCAAAATAGTGTGATTATGTTACCTTCACATCTAGATCATATAACCTAAGGTACTATTTAAAATTAAATTAGTTTTCATTACTTGATTAAGGTACTAACACAATACCAAAAGTTCAAATTGGTATCAATATTGATTAATGGTGACGCAACATGAACCAGAAATCATTATTGGGTGTTTCTCATCTTAGATTTTAAAAAATTTATTAAGTATAATATATTTTTTAAATATTTTAAACTTTTTTATAAAAAAATAATTTTATATAAAAAATTAAATTTACTTTTAGTTACTCAACTTTTATACTTAAGTCGATAATAACTTCTCGTTGACGTGAAAAATTGAATAAATTTTATATTAAAATTTTATTTATAACGTTGTACAAATGTTAACATCGTCTGATTTATTTTAGTAGTTTTCAAATTACAAATAGTCAATAGTTTTGAATAACAACTAAAATCAATTTTACATAAAAAAAAAAACATATTCAACTCTTCAAAAATTAAGGTAGATTTTATAGATTGGGCCACTACTGTTTTTTAGATTCTATAGATTGATAGAACATGTGAAAGTGGAATAAAGTGATAGTTTACTTATTCATCATATACATTAACATGTTTTGTTTTGATATTGCATATTTGTAGATTGTAGTGTTTTTGTTGAATGGTTGAATTAACATGTATGCTACATTTTGATTACATGAAATAGTGGTTTTGATTTTTGTAGTAAGATTATGAAACATGTTAGAATAGATAAATTTGGAGAATTTTGATTGGTGATTGTTGTTTTAATTATTCAAAAGTTCTATTTTATGTAATTTTTGCAAAAATGAAAAAGAGATTTAAACAATATTTTTTTTTTTTACTTTAAGTGTTTTTTTTCAAATGGTGATGATGTCCTTAAGCGTAAATTATGTTCAAACAATTATTTCTTTGTTTAACCAAAAATGTATTGTTTAAATGAGATATATTTGATATTTTATTTAATACTTAAATTTGATATGTATGTAATAATATGAGATATCATATGAGTTTGTGAATCATCATATTTTGAATCATTTAGTGTAATAAATTGATATGTTGTCTATGATGATAGAGTAATTACTAGAGTGATAATAATGCAATGACTTGTATATGATAATAGTTATATAAAATTTACTATTAAAATGCTAAAATGTGATATAAGTATTAAGTTAGAAGATTTAATGAAATATCTAAATTCTAATTATTAGACATAAATCAAATAGACAAAAAAAATTTACGTGTAAAATAATTAATAAAGGTTTTGATATTTACTAAGTTGATACAAGAATCACCAATATTCAGCTGGAAGTATGAAAATCATAAAACTTTTAAAAATAAAATTTATACTTAAATGATTAAATTAAAGTCTTAAATATATAAAGTGTGTAACAAATTAATATGATAATAAAAATTTTAATACTATTCCTCCAAATAAATGTGATAAGCTTTTAATAGCCATGTCAATAAATTATTATTAAATGTTGAAAACATTAACGCACTTTTATTTTTTCAGTTTATGGATGTATAATACATCATTCGGGATGAAGAAGCTTAAAAAAGCAATAGTCTCTATATACTAATGCATTACGTAAATATATTAAGATATCTATGAATGATATGTATTATATATGAATGATGAAAATTGTATGAAATTTATGTCATACATTTGGGATAATGTATTGTTGTTTGATGGTACATTAATTATGGAAAGACTATGTTTAACAAAGATTATCTGGTTTCATTAATAATCTAAGTCACGTAGACTAAGATATCAGTCGGTGAGAAGCTGATGAGGAAGTTCATACATGACGGGTCTTGCTGTAGACACTCGGTATTGGATGTTTGAACTCATTATGATCCTTGATATATGTATGGATTTATTGTTAGTCTATGGTAGGGACATACTTAATGGGTCTTCTAAAAGATGATGGAGTCATGTGTAGTGACTGTGATTGAAATGAAATCCAATGGTTGTGATTGAAAATAGATCCATGTGTGGTCTATATGAATGATGAAATTGGTATTGAAATTTTATATGACAACATTTAAATAAATGTTTATAAATGATTAATTTGATTGATTTCTTTTTGCATGAATTAAATATGTTATGAATTTTTTTTTCATTAGTTTATCCTTACTTTTCTTGTTATGTTGTGAAATGTGATGACTATACCACGTACACGAGCAAATGATCATACAGGTGTCACAGAGTTTGAAAGGCTTTAGGATGTAATTTTGAAACTTATATGGTAAATACTTTTATTTTTATAAGCTCTAATAATGAATTAAGAATATTTGAAAAACTCTAAGTTTGTATAGAAACATGTAGAACTTGTATTATAATGATTAGATGTATTATGAGATGTTACAAATACACTAATAAAAAACAAGAAATGAAATGTAAAAGATAATATCCTTTTAGATTTAACTTATATGTAACAAAAACTCAATACATGAAATGAAATGTAAAAGATAACAGTGTTTTACATGAAACTTATATTTAACTTTAAAAAAACATTTATATTGGTCATTGTCCAATTGCTCCATGTTCTACATTAATACATTTTTTTTATTGATAATCATTCTTAATAAGTTTATAGTCTATATTAAATTGCTTAGGCTTAATAATCCAAAAAAAATCACCTACAAAGTAATGAAAATCTTGAATGTTCGTTCCACCCATTTGAACGAGATAGTCTATATATAATAATATCATCACAAGTTTTCACTAAATAGAAAATAAAATTTTGACAATGATTTTTCTTTTATAAACAACTATTTGAGAGCAATTTTAATAATAAAATTTTAAATTAACATATATAATAAAAATAAAAATTAAATCATTCATTAAAAAATAAGTTAATAAAAAGAGTTGTAGTAGTTACATCAAATAATATGGTTGTGCATTATTATTATTATTAAAAACAATTACATAATCCTCATGACCAACTTATACATTATATATTTGCATATGATTAAACTATGTAGAATGCATTATATTATTAATAGAGTTCATCTCCATCTTCATTGCATCTAATCAAACAGTGTAGGATATACTACGTTATTGATATAATTGTCCTCCATCATTTGATCTATTCCATTATATTGTGGATGATGATTTATATGGTTGATATGATTTGACTGCATCATTCCTGTTATTGGTGGTATTTGATGAGTCACATTAACAAGATTTAGATGTACTGGATGAGGCATGTTGATAGGAGGATTGAAGTGTATCCCTTCTTGCACTTGCATTGGTTGACTTAACACCATGTCATGAATGCTTTTCCTTTTCTTTTTCTCTTGCGATATTTTGTTACGCATAAAATATTTTTGTGCATGACTCGCCACCTGAGTTGCATCTTTTGTTTGAATGTAATATGAAATCTTTTTCCAATATCCTCTCCCGTACATGGAAAGTCCTTCCAAAAACAATCTATGATGAAAAAATAAATGAGTTTAAAATAAATTAAAAATTAATATGAAACTCTAATATAATGTTATTACAAAAATAAAAGTATAAAAAGAATATTGATATTATAGAAGTACCTATGCTCTTCCATAGTCCAGGTAATTCTTTTTCGTTTATTGGACTGAACCTGGATTCCACACTGTTTGGATGTTTGAGACGGTGGCAACATTAAAGGAGCTTCCACAACATCTTGATGAGGGTGACCGGAGAGGGAAGTTGCTTCCGGTAGCATTATTGGAGGACCATTGATCATGTCCGAGGTGGCAGGCTGAGTTTGGATGTTAGGGAACACTTCCAAAAACAAAGCATTCGTCTCATTCCACCATTCCTCACTCAACACTTCCATTTTTTTTCTTTCTTTCTTCTTCTTTAAACGCTTTCTTCCTTTCCAACTCACTACAAAATCTCACTTTTCTTTTCTCTTCTCACACTTTCTCCTTCAAACATTTCACTCTTCACATCCATTTTTATATTCATAGATAAGATAACACACTAAATCATATAGATATTAACAATAAGATAAAAGATAAAAGAGATCACCTTAATAATATTACGGTTAATACTGTTTTGATATTTTATATTTTAAAATATTTATTTGTGTTGCTTTTTTTTTTGGCAATTGGGATGGCCACATATGTTAAGATGGGTTTGAATATATGTTTTTTTTACTAAATGTAAATTATAATTTTTTTTCTAAAATTAAAATTAATATATTTACAAAAAATTTAAACAAATATTTTATTTGTATAATTACTTCCTGATACAGATAAAAAAATTACATGTTATATTTTTAAGTTTATATGTCGCTGTAATAATAAATATAAATATTTACATTATAATATGTCAAACAAAACTTATGATAGGTATTTTTTTTATAAATTAATATTAGCCAAGTTATATTTTATTGTCAAAATGTTAGCTTTTAGTTTTCCGTTTTAGTACATTGAGTTTTAAAAGTCCTATTCTGTTCTTTATGTTCTTAGGGTTCGTTTTGTTATGTTTAAAAAAAATATTTATATGGATTTTAGTCGAAATTATGATATATAAAGTTGATGTTAACTGGTATTTTACCATATATTTTTACATATATTTTAACAGGTGTTTTGTATATTGATAGTAAGGTGATATATTTTTTCTTATAATTTTCTCCATTTTCTTAGTAGATTTTAACTGTTATCATTTCTATTTTTAGGTGAGAGATGAAACTTATATTGCCTTTCCAAATATATATCTTGAACTTATTGAATTAAGGAAAAATAAGTATGAATTTGTTTTCATATATTTAACTTTTTTGTTTTTTTAGAGTGAGACTCTTATCTATCCTTAACAACTACTTTCATATATTTAACTACCTTCCCCAGTTATTTTATTCAAATTTTATTTTTATTTTTATGTGTTATTTTATTATTATAAAATATACCAGAGTAGATATTTGTGATTTGGTGACTTCTTTATTTTTAAAAACTAAACTTTGAATTTTGAATTTTAAATTTTAAATTTTAAATTTTTGAATTTTAAATTTTGAATTTTGAATTTTGAATTTTGAATTTTAAATTTTGAATTATGGAGTATTCTATACCTCTATATAAAGGGATTCTCCTCTTTAACTTCTCTTAATTATTTTTCTATTTTATTCTTATATCAATATTTGATTTGATTTTATTATTATGGATATTGCGTCATTTCTTATTTTTTTTAAAAATTTTAATTTTTTGAATTTTCAAACCCTAAAGCCTTTTCGAAAAATTTTAAATTTTGAAAAAAAATTAAATTTTCAAAATTTTAAATATATTAGGTATAAAATTAGAAACAAATTTTTTATTTGAAATATTTTATAAAAAATGTATGTAAAAATAGTTTTCAAATTGATTTAAGAAGTTTTCTTTAATATTGGATATGAATATTTTCACTACGCATAAACCCACGTACCCACACTACTTCCCACTTTCCTTTTTGTACCATACTTCTCATTTTCTTTTCTCTTTCCTTTCTTCTTTCATGTAAAAGCATACTTTGATTCTCACTTCTCTTTGTATTTCTATGTTTTGATTAATCTTTGTGGAACCCTAATTTGAGCATTGTCTTATGAAATTGTAATTGAAGTTTGTGACTAGATGGAGGGGAATGACTTAACAAAAGGAGTTGCGGGCACCATCACAACAATCGGTAATTCTCTTTATTCGCATTTCAATTTGTGAAACACTAATTTGACATTTTTCTTATGAAATTGTGATTGAAACATATGACTAGAGGAATAAGAAGGATTCAACAAGGGGCAGAGGGTAAGTGATGAAAGTCCTTGATCATAAGACGTTTTTTGAAAATAATTTTATGGATTTAAATAAAATCATACAGAACAGTGACTAAATTATATTCTCATTTTCTCATGTTTTACGGAAAAGTTACTTCCAATCTGATTTACTTATTCACAATCTTCAAATAGAGAGAAACTTTAGTTAGAAGAAAGTAGAATGAGGAAGACAATGAACCCCTAGACACTATTTATGTGCGCGTTCCTATCATTGTCGTGCTTACCCCCAAGCACAAGGTTCCAATGTGAAGTAACACGGTTAAGAGCAGTGTGTAATCTGGATTCGGTGCGTGTTGAATGTGCTTATACATCCACTGGAGAGAGTAGTGAAAGGTTGGTAGTTTTGTTTGTGAATAAAAAAATGGTTCAGTTTTTGGATTTGATTGGGAAGGTTAAGAATAAAGGGGTGGTGGTGATGATGGATATGAAGGGGAAGTGGTTGACGGTGGTGGTAAATGATCAGAACGATTTGACTAAGTCTCTCTGGGTTGTCATGATTAATGTTGATTGAGCGATTGAGGATGAATTTTTGATTTATTGTTTAATGGTGTCACATGTGTTGTAACGATAAAAATAAAAAATGCAGATACACAGGCGCGAAAACGCATGTGTTCCCGCTAGTTGTAAACATAATTCAAAATTGCAATTGTCTTGAATTTGATTCTTGATTTGAGTTATTCCTCTTTTGAGTTATTCAACCAATCATTTGTCTTAAAACCCCATTTTTATCCCTTTCTTCTTCAACGGTTTAGAAAAACCACTTACGCCATCCAAGAACTTGAAGAAGAAGAAGATTCTCTTCTTCACTTTATCCAACTTTTTGTTACACTTTATTTATCATTATATTTATTTGTCTGTCATTTCTCATCTCTTTTCTCTGCAAATTTGTTCTTTTCTTTGCAGAGCACTTTTTTTCCTCTTTTCTTTATCCTACCTAGGTGTGTTTTCGTGACAATATTATGCGAATACACTTCTAAATATAATGCCTTGGAAAATCTCATGCAGATGGTTATGTTTATTTACTGCATGAAAAATCTCAAGCAGTGAATGTCTTGGAAATTTATATAAATGAAGTGGAAAGGCAACTAGACAGAAAGGTGAAAATTGTCAGGTTAGATAGTAGTGGTAAATATTATGGAAAGTGTGATAAAAATGGACAACACACTAGTCTATTTGGAAATTATATTTTTACAATGGCTTGTAGTTGAGTGAATCTTCAATCAGGAATACAATATAAATATGAGATATGTACGACATTGTATGAAAACAGCTAAAGTGAAAATAAACCACAAACAAAACAAAAATCTTATCATTCTCATCTGTCACCTAAAAGTGTAAATCAAAACAACTAAAATTAAATACAAAAAGAAGAGTGAAGAAATTATAAGGGGAAATTATAAGACAAAACATATCCTCCCTTTTTTTACTAGGTTTTACTATTTTCATTTCCATTATTAGGTGATTGATGAGACCTATACTGTCTTTTTGGGAACATATATCCTTTACTTACTGAATTCAGGAAAAATCAATAATGGTACAAATTTGTCTTCATAATATTTTCTATACTTTTATTTTTGCAATGACATTATATTAATATTTTTTATACATTGTTTATTGTGTTGGTCGCATTTGATTAAAATGTGTAGGATGCATTATATTATTAATAGAATTCATCTCCATCTCATGTATTGGTTGCATCTAGTTAAACTATGTAGGATGAACTATGTTGTTGATAAAGTTCCCTCCATCATTTGATGTATTGGTTGTATTGCCTTATAGTGGGGATGATTATTTAAATAGTCTTACTTATTTTTGTCTTTGGAAAAATTGTTCTTACAGGAGCTAAGGTGATATGTTTTGTCTTATAATTTCCTCCCTTTTTTGTACTAGATTTTAATTGTTTTCATTTCCATTTTTAGGTGAGAGATGAAACTTATACTGCCTTTGAAAATATATATCTTGTACTTATTGAGTTCAGGAAAAACTAATAATGGTACGAATTTGTCTTCATATATTTTTTCAAAGTGAGAGATTCTTGATTACCCTCAACAACTACTCTTCCTGTCTCTAGAAAGTTCCCCACTTAACTTCATTTATCTGTTTTTTAGGGTGGAAATACATTCCAACACAATAAATAATATATTGGATAAAATATGGTAGTTTCATCAAACATGAAACTAGTTCTCCACTCCTTGAAAATATCCAATTTCAAGTTTAATCAATTTAGTTCTTTAATCGTGTTAAATTTTATTTTAAAAATAATATATCTATTAATTATTAAAAGTGATATTCGTTTATCTTAGGATGATTATTAGAGTAATATACATGATCATTTTAACTAACAACTGTCTTTAATTTATATCAATCTAGATATCATTTCCTTTGTATCAGTATTTACAATTCCATCATTAAAATATTTGATTTGTTGATCAAGATATTCAGTACTCAGACCACACTAGTGAAATTTATCAAAATAATTATCAAAATATATTGAAATGTCAAAACTGAATGTGCTACTACTTCTGCATTTAGCTCATTGATTTCTTACTCTTCAAAATCATATTTTTAATGTTTGGCACTTTACCAAGAAGATCAATCAAAAGATCATCTCCTTTGTCTTAGTATTTACAGTTCCACAAACTTTTATGCAAAACCCTTTGCTCTGCTCTTTCTAGACAAATCTGTCATAATTATGTCAAATATTGAATCAAGGTTTTATACCTAGAAATAGTGATAAAAAGTAGCAAAAAAACCATTTCATTTTAGGAATGCATCGAGTGTAACTACATAGATACTCGCACAAAAATACAACCTTACGAGATCTAAATCTAATGCATTCATAATTTTGGTGTATGTATTGAAAATGTTTAAATATATGAAGACAAAATCTTATCATTGTTGGTTTTTCCTGAATTCAATAACTACAAAATATATGTTCTCAAAGACAGTATACAATCTCATCTCTCACCTAAAAGTGTAAATGAAAACAGCTAAAAGCCAGAAAAAAAGGTGAAAAAATTATAAAGGGATTTTTAAAGCAAAAAATATCATCTTAACTTTTGTTAGAACAATTTTTTCGAAGACAAAAATAAGCAAGACTATCTTAGATTGCTTCATATGGTAGATTAGACCTGGAAACAACTCTGGTTCATATTACCATCACAATTTGCTTGTTTGTGAATTGTTTATGTATGATTTTCGCAAATGTTGAAGGTATAGAGAAAGTCAATGAGAAATCAATAAAGGAGAAATCAGTTCAGCCAAAAACAAATCAGTTTTTAATATGGTTCTAGAAAATCAACCAGTTGTTTTTGCGAAACAATCGATTATTTTTATCTATTAAAAACCAAAGCATAACAAATTTAAATGAGATAAGGGATAGAAAGATCAACACAGGAAGTTTTATACTGGTTCATTCTTTACCAAAAGCTACATCCTGTCCTGAGAAACCTCTGGAAATTCCACTAAGCAATCAAACACCTTGATTACACAACACAAACCAAAGTAGTGATCTTGAACCATTCGAGAACACACATCACCTTTGACAAACAACACCACAGATCAGAGAACAACCTTTGGATCTGCACCACATAAATAAAATAGTCAAGAGATAAAAAGAATGATAACACCTGGTACAATCACAGATTGAGAATGAAAAATACAAAGCAATCTTATTCCATTCTTAGAAAAAATCCTAAGCTTGAAGCAATCTTGAAAAAACTCATTTGAAAGAGATAATATGAATCATTAACAATCAGGAGCTAGCAGATTATTTAAACTCCAATTAATTGTTAAAAACATTTAATGCAAAAGCCAAATCAGTTTTTATGTTTATATAATTAATTAAATTATAAATATAAATAATAATTTATATATAACTATACTTTTAGTATTTCATTAATATTATGTTTATATTATAATAAATAAATAACTAAATAATGCAAAAAATGAAATATTTTAATATTTATTAATATATTTTATATTAAATCTTATTTTAATTATATTTTTAAAAATTATTTTTTATATTAAATTGTTATTATATTTTATCCACCAAACATATCTTTAATATTTTGTGAAAAAATTTCATCATCAAACTTTTTTTAATTTAATACAATCGAGATAGTTTTAATGTATATTTAAATTTTGAAATTTTCCTACAAATTTCTCTAAGTTTGATTATTTAAATAATCTAATATTTATTATGTTAATTTTTTTAAATATAGTTTAATGTTTGTTTAAATTTTGAAAATTTCCATCAAATTTCTTTTAAGTTTGATTATTTAAATAATCTAATATTTATTATGTTAAATTTTATTTTTAAAATAATATATATTTAATTTATTAAAAGAATATTTATTTAACTTATGTTGATTCATTAAAATTATATATATAGTTGTGTTAATTAACTTATTGACAAGTGAGTTTTCAAATTTATTTAATAACTAATAATATTAATGTAGAATGAAATTTTGAGTAAGTTTTTAAAAAATAAGACTTGTAAATAGTTTAAAAATAATTAATTTTTTTATAAAATTAATTAAAATGATTTATAAAAATAATTAAATCAAAATTAACTCATTCTTCATCTAAAATATTTGACAACAATACTTTTAAAGGAAGAAAAAAAGATAAAAAAAATTACTATATATGTGATCAATTAAGACAAAACATGTGTTTCATTTATTTTAATGATAAAATAAATAGAAGAAGAGATTTAATATTATTTAATAACAAATATACGATATAAGAATAAATAAAAAAAATTCCTAATATATATATATATATATATTCTTAAATCTTAATATTCTTAATGATCATTTATTTATTTCTATAATTACAACAATAATTTTTTTTTATCAGCAATAACAACAATAATTATAATTATAAGATGTCAAAAAATTTATTAAATACCATACATTAAATTTTTGTTTCAGAAGAATTTGTAGAAATGATATTTAATATATGAAAACTTATAAATATATTATAGTTAAAAGAAATTATCATTTACCAACTATTGAAATAGGCCTCTTTCATTTATAACAAAAGTAGAATATTTATTATATGTTACATGGTAGAGATATAATGTTAGCTGTAGAATTTGTGGGAAAAAGGATAAAGATGATCATAGTTGAATCAACCTTCACTAGGATTGAACTGATTATGCTCTGATTATGTTAAAGTTAAGCAAAACAAATCATAATTATAGTAATGGCTGCAATAATATGTCTCCATTTTTTAGTTTAGGCTACTACAAAGGCACTTGATGAACCTGTAAAGTGATGAATTGATCCAAATAAACCCTTTGCAGCACCAAAATGTCTAAATCTGTATACACCAGGAGTCACACCCTGTGGTATCCTCCATTCCAAAGTTGCTCTACTCCTTGAACTGAGTTTGGAAGGCCTTGACCACTTATAGCGCAGACAGAAATCATCATCATCATATGCAGGAATCCAAGCATCCTTTTCTTGGAGAAACTCCACCAGTGCAAAGGTGCCTTCAGTCATAAGATCATTGCGAGGACAAGCAGTCCAAAATGAAGCTGTCACCATGTCACCACTACTGAAGGTGAAGTTCTGCTCTACATCAGCACAAACATCTCCAAAATTTACTCCAAGGGGAACTCCATCCACCACAACTGGTGGAAGTAAGCTTATTTGCTTCCCAAGGAGATCAGGGGGTTGAGGACCAGCTTCTACTGCTTCATCGTTGATGAGGGCCATTGCAAGTTTCTTAAACTCCTGAATGTATGCACTCAGTGTGTGGGGGCCATACAGTGTAGAAGCACCCTGACAACAATAAAATTAAAGTCAGAAAGTTATATAGAATATCTACTCAAAAATGTTAGCACATATGCACACAAGTGTGCACAATGTTTAGTCTAGCTCTAGCATATGACTGAATTGTAGGAACAAATTTTCAAAAATGCTAAGAAAGTCTATGTCTGTTTCCATCTATCTTTTGTCAATACAGAATAATATGATGTGATTAAGAATTTGGATCACTCAAAGTAATCTATAGAAATGTCAAATGTTTGTTGTGAGTTTCATGCTCTTACGACTTACCTCGTATCTTTGCACCTGGTACTCTTCATATGTAGTGATATACTGTGAATAAGTGTTAGATAACCCTGCTATAACAATGTAAATGTTATCAAATTCAAAATCATCTTCACTAGTTAGCACTGTCTTCACTGCATCACGAAGACGCCTCCCAGCCATTGTTGTGAGTTCTGTCAAATGAAAACAATGGAAAACAAGTATGAAGCTCTAAGAAGAATTATGAGGACCAAAAATAAGTTGTTTCACAAACACTTAAATGAATACATAAACAACCATCACTTTCGACGGGGAAAACAATAACCATGAAATATAATTAAGTTAACTACACTTTATGCCCTTAAGAGAAGCTTTAATTACACTCCCCAACCTCTGAGACTAGTAAGTGTTAAGCTTTAACCACTTTGATGTGAACATATCTGTTAATGGTAATAATGAGTAACAACGAATAAGCCCCCATGCCCATTATCAATTTAAGGTCACTAACAGCTAATTTTGAAAAAATCTATTAATGATACTCCCTCTAAACTCAAATATAAGCAAGAAAGTGATCATGTTTGGTGAATATGAATACAAGTAAATACCAAGTAACTTAACCATATTCAATGTTACTGTTTCAAAATGTCTTAATGTTTAAACCTGTGTATCATCTCTAATAAATATGATTAAGGGTAATTTAGAAAATGTACTTTTCTATTTTATGAAATCAAGAAAATTAAAAAAAATTAACTAACATTTTTAATTAGTATGAAATTTAAGTATTTTTGTTTATAAGCTTCTGCACAATAAATTAGATTTTATCTTAAAATGTAGGTTTAGACCAAACTCAATCTTGCAAACCGAATTGTAAAGTAAGGTTTAGCCATGTTTATTTTTCATTAGATGTACTTATCTGTTATAATCGAAACAACAGTTGAGAACATGAAGTAAGATTCCAACAATAGCATATTACAGTAAAATAAGAGAGGAAGAGACAAGTTGGTACCTCCTGGTACACAAAGAATGACCAATTGCCCAATTCGAATGATCTGAATAGGAAGTATTGAAGGCTGCAAAATTAACATGAACATGAAAGCTTCATACAAGTAAAGAATACTTTTTATCAGCACATACTAGATCTGCATGACCTGAAAGCTATACAGTAAAACTTGTTGTATACAGAACTTCTATTAACAAACAGCATGGTTGGGAAAAGATTTAAAACGCATTGGATCAGTAAATACAATTTATGCAATTAAATAATAGATCCTCATGTGTCAAAATTCTTATCTACAATATATATGTCCTTTACTTCATCTTATCTCAACCTCTATATCAAACTTGATTTATATCAACAACTTCATATAGTTAGTTGGAACCAAATTTTGACAAAAATAGAAAATAAAGAACAGAAGAAGCCACCCAACTCAGCAATTTCCACATAAAACAAAAGTCATGGTAAAAGGTAGCCACTGGCATGGGATAATTCACATTACAAAGTCTACCTAAGGATAAGACTGGGTGAGGTGACTGAATTATATATGCTAATTGCTAAAAAGAGTCCTTATTCAACCAACACAGAGGAGATAATTAAACTGAACCAAGGTAAAGGAATCATGAGTAACTTACAGCCCAATCATATGGTTTCTTCATTTCACCAGTATCTAGCAAAATGGGTTTGGGGCGATGACATTCTATTTGTTCCTTGGTTGGTGTCTTAAGCAAGTCGCGAACCAGCTTCCAGAAAGGATTGCCCTAACACACATCAGAACAAATAATAAGCATACACAAAAATAAGTATTTAAGACTACTGTCTAGAACAATGCAATACGAATGAATGATTACCTTATCATCACCTTGTGTAAAATCAAAAGCTCCAGGTCCATCTGTTGTTCCAGCTGCAAATGCAAACCCCATTGCAGCAGGGCATGTCTTTACAACCTCAGAATCTCCTTGATCAGAAATGGTTACCTCAAGTTGGGAGAAATCGACATAGGCATGTCGAAAATCAACCTCCCCTTCAATCTCTTCATCCTCAACATTAAAAAGATCTACTGCTTTTCTAAATTGTCTTTCTCCAATAATGCGTGTACTTTCAAATTCATCTGGGTAGCTATCACATAAATTGTGGGATGCAATTTAGTAATTGAGAAGGCTTAGATGACATTTCCATGCACTTGTGACAGAGTATGTAATAAAAAGTTACCCGGGTCCTCGGCTATAGCATAGTTCATTCTTGCCTCCACATGTACTATGATTGAAGTCACACGGTAATCCAGTATCTGTACAAAATGCTCCAAGCACATTTGGACTAACATCTCCACAATTTGATTGGCAGAATGCAGATACAAATCTAGGTTTGTCAACCTTCCTTTGAGCACCTCTCACACGTTTAGAAACACTCAAAGTTTTGGTTGCTGATCTACCAGGAGAAGACTGAAAGGAGGTAGCAATTTCCAGTAATTCATGCTCTGCACCAATGAATTTTACACGAGAATACAAGTATCATTCATTTGTTATTTTCAGATCTGTTGGAGATCCCACATCGACTAGAAATAAGAATATTTCATTGTATATAAGTGAGTGCAAATCTCACCCCATGAGTTGGTTTTATGAGGTTGAGTTAGGTTTAAAGTTCATTTTGTAATAAGATCTCTAACTACTGCTGACCTAGTTGCATAACTTCAATCATACAAAGTAAGGCATCATTTGTTCAATAGACTGCTCACTTAGCTGTAACTTGCATATTTTCATCTCTCTCTCTCTTCTTGTATGCAGACAATAGTCAATAAATCTTAGGAATTTCAAACTGGAAAGGCTTGTAACATTTAAAAGTTTGTGTTGTTCTTCAAACAAAGTATGAAACAATTTATGACGTTTGTACAGTCTCAACTCAACTACATCACCATCAAGGGTTTCAAACTGTGTTAGCATTCCAAATGATGGATCCACCTGACATATAAAACTCTAATTTTCATGCTACTAATTAGGATATTTATCTTTTGCTTCTTAGATCAGTGTTGGAAAAGAATTTAAAAATTTCAATAACAGATGCATTACTACATAGAAAAACAAAGCATAAGCATCTTACTATTATTGTGAAGGCTAGGAATTATATTTGAGATTTTTCGAGGCAAACCACCATCTTCAAATTGAGCAGAATCAGTTTTTTCATAACCTTTTTGGTCAAACCAATCTTCCATGAATCGTGCCGCTACACCTTTATTATCCCCACTAATTAATGAGTTTGTCCGACTCATTGATGTTCCATGAGTAGGAAACCAATTGAAGGATCCAACAGGTCCCCATTCATCATCAACAAATTTTAAAAGAGTCATTTCTTTATCAACATTATACTTATACATTCTTCTCTCTGCAGCAGGATTATTTAGATAAGCACTGGGACTGCGATTTACACCAGCATCTAAGAGTTCTCCTGCAAGTATAAGATAACCTTCCAATGAGTTATAAGTTATTACCATCCAAGTTCACCTAAAGATAGGAAAAAGGATCAGCAGTAATCATTTTATCCTGTGATTTCATACTACAACAAAACTAGTACAACAATGGAGATCTAGTATTAAACTTGAACCATACATACCAATTAGAGAAAAAATAAATAAACTTTGTATGCTTCTACTTCATCCCTGCTGTGTGTTTCGTATTTATTTCCTCTTTCTTATCATATTTCTAAGTTGGGTATTTGATCAACCAAGCCAGACATACATGGTACAGAGTAGTAATTAACACTAAAGTTCATATATAAGAATTCAAGCGAAAGTTGTGATGAGGTCTTGAAAGAATAACTTCACAAATGTTCCAATATTGAAATAAAAGTAAGAAACTCCAATTCCTCCTCCAACTTAAGGTCATATGCTTTTTTTACTTCAAATTTTCAAAACATACAACACAAAATGTAAAGCTGAACTCAGTTCCTGTAGTTTTTCATCTTTTCTGAAATTATTCAATAGTATGCACAAGCACAATACCATCTGTGGTAAGTAAATTGATATAAAAGGTGTGTGTGGGATCGCATGTTTGCACATGGTACATAAAGGCCTAGGAAGGAAGAAAGTATGCAAATTGTATCCCTTACCCTTATTGACAAATATTGACCCTGGGCGGAGATTGTCATGGGCCTGGATAATACTTTTTTCAATGCCATCGACAACGACATCAAAGGACTGATGCACAAATCCAAAAGAAGTTATAATGTAAACAACATATTGGAGATAACCCCCAGGACCAGCATGAGTGTGAATTCCACTAATGGCTACATTATTTTCAGTATATAGATCACCATATCTGTCAAACAAAATGAAAATAGTACTTTAATCACACAACTATTGAGATTAAAAAAGTCTTACAAGAATGTGATTCATTCATCTTTGATATTTCCAGCTTTGATGAAAAAAATCAACAATTCATATTCTAATACAATCATTATTTGTTATGTATGTGTCTGTAATATCAGCCATTTTTTTCTCATCAATGATAAAGATTTGCTTATTTTACTCTCTGAATCGAATTGCTCACTTCCAGAGTATTTAGATCCGTTTTACTACAAGCAGAAATAAAGTAAATTTTCTCAAGATACTGCAATTTCTTTGTTAACTCTTGATAATTGAACTAGACACTGCTAGTACCTTGCTTTTAACCTCTCAATTACTTTGATTTTCACAATCTGTGAAGCCATGCAAGCATCAAGGTTTACAAACACTACCCGCTTCCCCTTTGGCTCTGCAACAATGAAAGCACGAGCCCGTAGCCTGAAGTGAATTCCGGATGCAGTCTGTCCGGTGTTAGCATACCCCATCATGTTAACATCAGAAGCAGGGCCTGTAATGTCATAGCTTCCAAGACCAACCAAGTAGTCAGAACTAGAACACACAACACCAGTCTCCAGTAGCAGCAGCAGGAGTAAGAAAAGGGTCCAAACTCGCATATTTGCACAAGCCCTCCAAACATTCAAACGATAAAAGGAAGGAAACTCCATCACACACTGTAGTTCAAAGCAAAAATTACCAATTTTCCAAGCTTAGCAAGTTCTTCTCATTCCCCCTTCACCAAAACACACCCAAAAACGAAACTTTCAGTCATCTTAACAATAAAACATAAATCAAAATTGAAATTCCAGACCTAACTATGCAGCATGATCAGGACTCAATAATCGATCACACCTTCACAATCAACCATATAGGTAACAGTAATAAAACAGAAATAAATAAAAATTTCTAACCGCTCAGAGAAAAAAAAAAGAAAAAAGCAGCTAACTTTATATGAGGATTAACTTGGGGAAATAGTATTAAATAAGCAGTCCACTCTCGAAACTACTGATTACATAGAAAGTGAACCAGAAAATGTGTGTGTGTGATGCATGATCAACACCTCTCACAATAGATTACAATTTCACAATCAAACACAACAAATTACAATTTCAAAATTACATAGGTTAACAATAAAAGAAGACAAAAAATTTTCACCACCCAGAAAAAAAAAGAAAAAAGCAGACAACTTTACATGAAGATAAACACAGGGTAGTGGTATAAGCTATATCCAGTCCACACTTGAAACTATTGATTACACAGAGAGTAACCCAGAAAATGTGTGTGAGAGAGGGAGAAGGAGAAAGAGAGGATCTAATGGAGGAGTAAAAGCAACGAACATGAGTGGAAGGACAAGTAATGTTAGTAACATGACTTGTTGTTGGAAGCAACTGCAAGTGCCAACTGCCAACGACCTTGCCAAGACACGAATGGGTAGTTTCCCTATGAAATTTGAAGCTTCCCATTTTGACATTATTAATATATATAAACAAACCAAGTCTGTTAAACAAAAAAACATTGATTTTCTTTGTCCTGAACGTGGAGATTCTATAATTCCACTCAGCCTAGGATTCTCTGCATTCGAAACATACAACAACACATGGTCCCTTTTGTCAAATTTGGGCTTAGACCCCATGATATTGTTTGAAACAAGGTTACCTGCATAATGCAGAGTGATTGCGATAAAACCAAATGCTAACCACCTAGTGATTATAAAGTTAATCTGTGTGCAAAAAAATTAATTAAAAATGGTTATGTACTTAATCAACAAAGAGAGATTATTTTTTAAAAGGACAATTTACTATGAAAAAACTATGCTAATTTTACTCTGTTAGTTTTGTGTTTCATTATTCTTGCTTTTGAGATAATGTTCAAATTTAGAAGCCAATAAGAATTTTAATGTTTTGGCTTGTTGTTATCAAATGTTTTCCTTAATAGTTTGATACTTTATCTAGTCAATGCTTCATTTGGCCTTTAGAGAAACATATAGAAAGTAAATATATTTCTATAAATTGAAATTTTCTGTTATATTTAAGTGAGATGATTGGAATAAAATAACCAAATTTCATTTATTAATAAATGTATTATCTTTATAACATTTTTATCTTTCATTACTATGGGTTGTTTGCATTCAAGTGTAGAAAGACAGAGAAAGATAAAGAGGGATGAAAGTTGAAAAAACGAGAATAAAAATACTTTAGGAGAATTTTTTTCCAAAACTTTCTTCTGAATGGATTTGAGGGGAAAGAGAATTATACATTATTTTTTTGTAAAAGTTAATAAAATATATATTGATTATATATATAAATTATATTTTAGCATATATATATATATATTTAACATTTATAATTTATTTATTAATTATTAATATTAATTTTCATATTATAATAAATAAAAGATTAATTTTAATTATTAATATTATATTTTATTAATTTTAATTTATTTTAATTCTAATCTATATTTATAAATTCTTTTATATTAATTTATCAAATTTGTATACATTTTAAAAAAATTTAAAAATCTTTTATAACATCACTTCCAAACTTAGAATTGTAAATCACTTTTGCAACCTTAGAATTGCAGACAGCAGTATAAAAATACCAGTGATTGTATGTCCCAATCTGTAGAATCTAATTAATTTTTTTTGGATTCAATATACTTTTCGTTTTTATATTTTTATTTGAAATTGATTTTAGTTCTTAATGAAACTATTGTTCTTATATTTGTAATTTTTATTTAAAACTGATTTTAGTTCTTAATCAAATTATTAATTATTTCTGTCTTTATACTTTAAAAACTATTAAAATGGATTTTGAAATTGGTTTTAGTTCTTAATAGAATCTATTGATTATGTGTCTTTTATACTTTAAAAATTATTGAAGTGAATTCTAAATGATGTTATCATTTATGACAAACGAACTTTCATTATGTAATTTATTAAAACTTTCACATCAGCATTAAATATGAAAATTCAGTAACTAACAATAAATTTAATTTTTTTATATAAAATAAATTTCTGTATATAAAAAATTGAAAATATTTAAAAAATATATTATAATTAATTTTCTTTTTATATTAAGGATGAGAAAGAAACATTCGTGATGCTGCCTGACCATTAATCAATGTTGATATGATAAATGTTGTGTATAATTGTTGTTAAATTTTGATTAAATTAAATGAATTAATAATAATTAAAGTCACTATAAATGATTTTTATTGTTATGAATGTATTTTATTTTGATTATATAAGGATTGATGAAATAATAAGGGACCAAGAGAGATTAAACATAAATTGTGAAAACAAACTAAATTAACCGTCTATTAATTTTTATGACATATTTAAGTCATAAATCCTATGATGATCCGCAATATAATGGAATACATCAAACATGATGTAGGGAAATTCTATGAACAACATATTATATCCTGTCCATTTTAATCAGATGTAACCAATACATCAAGGATGAAGATGAATTTGATTAAAAAATAGTGCATCCTACATATTTTAATTAGTATAACTAATAGGACAAACAATGTTTAATCAAGAAATTTCCAATTAGGTTATTATAATGGGAATTATGATTTACAATTATTATAAACTTCACCAAAATGATCTAAAGAAAAATAAAAGAAAAAGTATCACGAAGTAACCTTAAATGACATTGAAATGAGTGTTGATCAAGAACAAGAGCTTCCTCCTACTCCAAAATTTTCAATACAACCACAAACAATGCAAGGATTAGAACATATCAACTTACCTAACATGTATTTCCTTACTTTGTTGATTAAGAACAAATACTCCCTCCTACTCTAAATTTTCTAATACAACCACACAAGTAATGCAACTACAAAAAATACAAGGATTATAACCTATCAACTCATACAACACGTATAATCCTTGCTTTATTGATAAGAACAAGGGCTACAAAAAGAATGCAAGGATTACAACAAATCATCGCTTTGTTGATCAAGCACAAGGGCTTCCTCTTACTCCAACTTTTACAATGCAACCACAAGAGAAACAAAAATTATAACATATCAACTTATATAACACATATTATCAAACTAGTGGTTGCTCTTCACGAAGTGATCTTTCAAATGGAACACATAGATATGATTAGTGAGAAGCACGATGGAAACTTAATATTTTCTTAGATTTTTATTGCTTTATTTTTTTAGTTAAAATCCATGTCAAATTATAGTATAGAAGTTCTCTTATTATGATGCTTATGTTATTTCACACTCGAAATAAAATTTCCAGTTAGGTTATTATAATGTGAATTATGATTTACAACTATTTATAAACAAACAACCTTATAACTATTTGACATATAAATAAATAAATACATGTTTTAATAATTTGGTAGTAGATGATGTCACATGCATGTACTCTATATAGTTTTTTCCTTTATGTTTCTTATATAGCTTGCTACCATGACTCAATTATGAGTTTTGAGAAGTAGGAAGTAACTTTTTATATAATTAGGAAACTAAAGAACTCATGACAATGCTATACAACCAATGGTTGTTTGTGTAAGTGCATGCATGTATATGTAAATAGAATAAATAGTAAATTTTATCCTCAAAAGTACAAGACAATTTTCCTTCAATATTTGAAAGTAAAAATATTCAAAAATTAAAATCTTCAAAGTATAATTTATCATTCAATTTAGTCTAATCTTAAAAAAGTCACATGACTTATTTATAATAATAACAAACTTTTGAAGACTAAAACGATGAGAAACAATTAAATTTAGGGACTACAATGGTAAGATAATCACTTTTTTTTTGAATTTTTATTTTACTTTCAAATTAATATGACAAGGATTTTATATTTCAAATATCGAACATAGTTTTACCCTATGTATATGTGCAACCTCATTCTTGCAATGCAAGTTATTGAGCTTGGAGTGAGTCACTTATTGAACCGATTTTTGAACTCAATTTGGTGAGGTTAGAACCTATAGATTTTCCTCGATGCATGTCGGAAGACCGATGGTAGGGACCGATAAGTATCATTATTTTGTGAAATTTCATAAAAAATAATTAGATATTTATTAATTTTAATTCATGATTAAACTATGACTCAATCCTATTTTAAAAAACTAAAATTTATAAATGTCATTATTTAGTAAAATTTCATACAAAAAAGTTAGACATTTATTTTTTTAATTGTTGATTAAGCAATGACTCAAGCCTAATTTAAAAAAATTAGAATTTAATAATATATTTTTGGAGTTATAAGATTAATATGACTATTTATTCTCAATTTTGTGTTATTTTCATAAATTTAAGGAGAGATGAAGTAAATTGATATATTATGAATAGAGATATCACTTAGTCCAAGCCACATTAGGTTAAATAAGGACGTAAGACAAAGAAAAAGGTGTGATCCGAAAGGGGAACTAAAGGAAAAAAACTTATAAAAGAAAAAGTGGGTAAGGAGAAACATAAATGACTAATGTTTTCCTTTAGAATTGAGAGTAATATGTTTAAATTCTGATTATATATGAATTTTTTTTCCTCATTTAGTGTTGATTAGACTAACACGTGATTTTGTTTAATTTTTATTATTATTTTTACTCTCTTTTTTGCGTCCTTTATACGTCGGTCGACCCATGCAACATCTTTTTTGTATTGATTTTTTTATCAGTTTGACTGACGCAATTCACATCTACTCTTGACTGTTGCAAAATTTACACAACTAATACCCGTTCTCTTATAATAATTTGTTTATAAAGATCCAGCAATAAAATAAATAAATAAATAGGGACCACTTCAAGGGTGGTCCAACCCTTATACAGAAATACTTGACATAAGTCTCCTATTAGAACGCCTACCAAATTAGCAAAGGGATAACCATACCAACACTAACCAATGTTAATGAATTAACCTCATACAAGCCAAAAGATTTAAAACCCAACTAGAATAAGGGAAATAAGCAGAACGAGACTTTGCATAAATCCAAGACCATATCTTTACTTGCACCGAAGCGAACACTTCAGACACATCTGCCACACCTCTATTGAAGATGACCGAGTTCTTATGTTTCTAGATTTCGCTCACAATGCCAACCCAAATTGTACCCCAAACTTCGTTAACGGAAACAGAAGCCTGACTCATCCTGAATTGTGAAAAAATTGACTTAGGGTCCTTGTGAATTACACACGACACACCAAGTCACTTAAAGCACAAACACCAGACACGCCAAGCAAACCTGCAAACAAAGAACAAGTGACAAGATGACTCCTCCTCCTCCCCACACAAACAACACAAGAGATTTTCTACTGCCACTCCGCGCCTTACCAAGTTAACCCTAGAGACAATCCTATTCTACAACACCCTCCAAGCAGTGAACAAAGCAGATGGCAAGGCTTTGACATGGTGATGACATAATTAACAGCACTCTTCCTTTGTTTTTTTTCTTCAAACACATCTCACAAATATTCGCGCTGCCTTTCAAGCTCTGCCTCTAGTTAATTAGTCTCTAATTTCACATGGTGATCGTTATTAACATTCTTTATCTGTTTATTCACAATTTTATATCTGTGCCTAAAAATATGTTTATTAAATTTACTTCTATGGTTTATTCAATTAATTTTCCCATTCAGATTAAACTATATTATTTAATGTTATAATGGCTTAAATTAACTTCCCTTGAATACATTTTTAATAAATTGTCTCAAAGTTAAATGTAATACGGTAAATAGAGTGGGATAGAGAATAAACGTTAAATTATACAATTTAATTAATTAAAATGAGTTTAGAATTAAAAAATTTAAACACACGTGTGTGTATATATATATATATATATATATATATATTTGTAAAAATAAAAACAATTAAGGTACTCCCGAATAAAAATACTAAATTTAGAGAATAAGAATAAATTTTACACCATGATTTTCATCGAAAAACAACATATTTTTAGATTAAAAAAACACACTATTTGGGACCCTCCTGAAAATTGGGGTTTTTTTGGAGTCTTGTCAGTATGTAGCAACATAGATTTAGTAAACATCATCATCATATTTTATTTTTACTATAAAAAAAGGTAAAATCAAACAGGTTCTTTTATTTATCTATAACTTTTTATGATTACAATCTATGTAATAAAAAAGAAATTTATCAGCAAATATAATAAAATATAATAAAAATCACAGGATACTCCAATTCTTATAAAAAAAAATGGGTTAAGATATAAAACCATATATATAAAAAGCACTAGCGTATTATTTATAATTTGTGAGAAAAATAACTTTTTTTCTAAAATAAAGTAATTTTAAAATTATATTGTATTACATCATATTTATAAACTGTGTATTTAAAAGTGTAATTATCAAAATAATATTTTTTATATATTTATAAATGATATATTGATTATGAGATTCATCTAATCTCTCAAGTGTATTATGTATTACTATCCATCTAATTAATTATTAATTATGCAGAATAAAAGATAAAGAGACCTTGCATCATGATTAAAATGACATACAAATGCATGTCAGAAATGTTACATTTGAGTTTCCTGAGATTCCATGTTTGACAGCTGAACATCATCTGAAGGTGTATGAGAGGTGAAGTGAGTGAGATGGTGGAAGAAGAAGAAGAAAGCAAGGAGCAGAAGAATAGCGTTGATGATGTAGTATCTCAGAAACTCAGCTAGGAACAACCACAAGAGTGTTTCACATCCAACTACTCCAGACACATGAAATGTTATGATGGTAGCTGGAAAGCTGGAGTCAGCTATGGAAGCTAGGGCATGACAAAAAATGGCAACGAGGAAAATGAAGGTGGTAGGGCTTAGTTGTTGGAAGGGATTAGCAGTACTTGAGATTCCATATTTAATTTCAATCGAAGCTAGCTCCAACCCCATTAAAACAGCATAGGCTTTGTGCTTTTTCATAACACTGTCGGAAGAAAATGGAGAAGTTGTGTTCATTAAGGAACTGTTCGTCAGTAGTTATATAAATGTTGCGGCCCAGCATGTCGTCGATACCGAAGCTTCGCATTGATGTAACCAATGTTGTTCCATGTTTGCATTGTATTTTTCCCAAGATACAAATACATGTGGCTCTACACTGCCACTACAGTGTCGCTTTCCATCCCTCTACAGAATATATATATATATATATGGATAAATTAGTATAATAAGTATTATTACTTTATTAAAAGTATACTATGTAAATGCATATAAAGAATAAAATTTGAAAGTGCTAATAATATGATAAAATTTGTAAAAATAGATAAGTGCGTCTAATATTAAGCTATTTTAAAGATAGTCGCACATTTGTAGTTATGGTTGGCAAAATGCCCTTTATAAAATATAAAGTTCGATTTATAAAAATTTAAACTATTCCATTTACTACTTAGTGGGATTTATTAACGGAGGGTATTTAAGGAAATGAACCTATTAGAAACTTATTAAATTGAATTTTATAAATAAATAAAAGACTTAGAAAGGTATTTTAAACAAAAAGCAATAATATAAGATACATTCTAAATTGATTCTTATAAAAAAAAACGTCAAAACTTTTAATTTGGTTCTTATATTCAACAAACGAAAAGGTGTGCTTAATTCATTAACATAAATAAACATAGTTAAATTATCTATAATACATTTTGAAATTTCAGTTATATAAATTTCATAAATACCAGCAGAGTTAAACTATTTAAGTGTATATGTTTATAACATTACAATCTAATAATAAATATGAGTTATCAATATATATTCTTTAATAGACTTTACAGTAAGTTAGTAATTTGCATTTTGTTTCTTATTTTAAAAAAAGTTTAAAGATTTTTTTATTTGAAAGTTAATAGTTTGCATATGTATCTTATGTAAAAAACCAGAGCTAAAATTTTGTTTTGATGTAGCTAAATGCAAGGTTTAGTAAATTGTAATATTTTGGAGTTTTGGAAGCAATGTATATGTAGTAAATGAAAAATGATAATTTCACACCCACTATTTTAAAAATGATTGATAACCCTTTTAATAATAAAATATTTTATTTCAGATGATAATAAATAATAAATATAAAAAAAACGGAGAATAATAAAAATAAAAATAATTATATAATATGTTAAAGTTGCCGAAATACAATATTCCTTAGTACATTCAATATCAAACAAAACATGATATCTTAGGATACATACGAATATAAAATCAAAAGGAAAATGGTATTTCTTGTGCAAATTCGTATTGCTCGAGGTATCTACATGAAAACCATCTCCCATGCCTGATTTGTGTCAAAAACTCTGTTTTCATTCTTTTAAATTTAATATTTGCCTTATGATGTTTTAACAATACTTGCAAGTTTGGTCCAAAAATAAAAAATCAATTCTCGTACATTGAATTAAAATTGGCCTCAATCGTCAGTTCATGAGGAATACTGAAAGGAACAGTTACAGCAACAAAACTTGTTGATAGAAAAATAAATATATATCAGAAGAAAATACATGGGCTTGAAGCTTCACCATGAATACTGCCATGCATGCACATTTGCATGTTACAAGTGTGGAAAGACTACCATACGTTTGATGAGTGTCCTTATCTCATCCATGTGTGAAGCTGAACAGATAGTTCTCATTATCAGATCCATATCGGAAGTTCTCTGCAGTCCACACTCAAACGTGCTTTTCTATTTTACTTTTCTATCGGATGTTCTCATGCTAACCAAATTTTTTGATGATCTGCAAATTAATATTTTTGTGAAGTAATGTTGAATCAAAGGCTGAACAGAGATGCTACAAATTCCATGACAGTCCTTGCCGCAGGAAGAATGCAATTTTTCGAATAGCTTTGATAATGGCGGATCTTAAGGTGCTAAAGTTATACGGCTCCCCCAAACTTTTTTTTCTCTAAATTTTTCTTATAGTAAGTATACATATACATTAAATTATTATTTTTTATCAGAAAAATGTATAAAAAAAAGTATCCTACCTGTATACAAATACCAAAATAACACGTATAAGCTTAGCCTTCTTAAACATTTCTTCCACACCTTCAACAAAACAGATGCAGCACAGACCAATTACAGCACCAAGAACTGCACAAACAGCAGGGATGCCATGACAGAAGAGCAGACAGACCAGAATCATAACATTACAATCCTAGCACCCTTCCAGATAATTCTAACCATTAGCATCAACGCCTCCTTACCATTGCTGCATTGCAAGACCGTCTACAACATGCTATAGCTACTGTATAACCAAAAAAACGGAAAACATAAACACTGAATTGGCACAAACTTGGCACGCAAAGCTAAGATGTTAACTGCATAAAAAAGATCACAGCAGTAACTCAAATGACGGGAGGATCTGAGCAGATGAGGATAGAAATTCAGCATTATATACATTGAATTATATTTTTACTTCTCAAAATTCTATTTCAAGTTTTACCAAAACCACCCATTTCCATCAAACTCAGTGATTGGTTATATATATGTTGTATCAATGCCTCAAAAACTAATACATGCCCCCACGTGAAAGTTAGAAAAGTTTGAACTCGATTAAATAGTGAATTTTAAACTTAACTCATTTTTACAAAACTGAAGTTTGACAGTATCCTTACAAAAGCTACTATTGATTTTCATATACTGTGGATCTCGAACTGGCAGCATGCACATATACAATGTTGTCCTACTTGTTGGAGAGGATTATAGCTCCCTGGTTGAGCTTAATATCTGTGTCGAACTCATATAATATATATTTCACTAAGCCATGAGAATTCTTGGCATAGTACTGTGTGGATGGAATCTAAAACGAGAAAGAGATTAAGAAGAACTTCTGTGAGCAAGGAAAGATTTGTTTTTCATCAGCAAGAGCAAGGAAAGATTTGTTTTTCATCAGCAAGAGCAAGGAAAGATAGAAGTTTTCTTATCTATATATATAGGGAAGCTTAAAATTAAATAAAAGCGCCATGCAACTGCTTCGAACCATATGTAGCTGACAAAAACAATGAAGCTTTAGCGTATAGTTGTGTTGTGCAAAAAACCATGTAACTGATGAAAATACCGAAGCTTGCTTTGGCAAATAGTGTTGCACCAAAACCATGTTGGCGAAGAAAACAACGAAGCTTTAGGGTATAGCACTGTTGCTGCGCCAAAACCACGTAGCTGACGAAAATAACGAAACTATGTGTGTAAGGCATGTGTTTTATACACTAATCTTTTATTAGTTATTAAGCATATAATTAATTATCAGATTTTTGAGTTAAATTTTATTAAAACTTCATGAAAATATGAAAGTAATTAAATTATTTATAATTTGATATATTTTTCAAAATAGATAATCAATTTTAATGTATAAATGAAATATTAAATCATTTTTAAGTTAACGTAAATTTATATATAAAGATGATTTATATTTTTTCAATCTAGTGATACATTTTAAGTTAAGATAATGTGTGCAATTATTCTCAGTATAATTTGTGGTGATGTAATCAATGAGATATCTCCAAGATGAAAAGTGTGTTATCCATTATCATAGTTTTAACTTGTAGTGTTAGCTTTGGCTCGTGGGACGAACAAAATGGCAAAGAATGCAGATTGGTACTACACCAAACTTGGAATTTAGCATCGTTAAGAATGTGAAAGAATGATGAATTTCATGGGTTATTAACCACTTCATTCATAAACTCACGAGAAAAAATATTCCAATTAACTATCAAATAATAAAATCTTTCACGTACCAGTGTGCTAGTTTATTTTTTAAATATTTATTTAAATTAATATTGATTAAATGAACGCTAATATAATTTATTTACTTTTATAATATTTATTAAAATTAATATTAGTAAATCAATACCAATTAATATATATATATATATATATATATATATATTTAAACTAATATTGATTTAACCTGTACTAGTCTAGTTTACTTTTAATATTTATATAAATTAATAATGATTTACCTTATGCTAATATAATTTTTTTAATAATTATTAAATTTAGTTTGAATTTGATTAAAATTAATCTTATAATTTTAATATTTATATTTATTTTCAATTAAAATTAATTTTATTTTTTTAATATTTATTTATATTAACATTGATTTAATCTACAATAATATAATTTTTTTAATATTTATTTAAGTTTGTGTGTCTTTGAATTAAAATAGAAACTCTCCATAAGGTTTTTGTTTTGGTTGGAGTATGAAATGAATTTGGATGTGAAAGAAAATGAGATGGAAGTGAAGTTGTTTAAGTTAAGATATATGAAGAGAAAAATAAAAACAAATTATAAAAAATTGTGAATGATGTGATATATGTGATTGAAATCCTAATTTTTTTTAATTGATAAAAAAGTAATATTATAATTTTGTTTTTTTATTTAAAAATAATTAAAAAACACATGTGACATAAATATGATATTCTAAAAAAAATCGACATTAATAAACATTGGTGACACAAATATGATATTATTTAGTAATTGATGTTCACTTTTTCTTACCAGCATCCACTTTCTTATAACTCACCCATGTAAAGTCAAAAGATATTAGAGTAAATTCTTCCACAATGAAATCTTTTTTACATGTTTTAATAAATAATATTACTTCTTAAACATAATATATTTTATGAAGTATTATGGATTTCACTTTATTTTATTACTTTAATCTACATTTATCAACCTCTCATTATGCTATTATTTGTTTGGTGTATGAGTCATCAACATTTTACAATTTTTTTCTTTATTTTTATTTTTTAAAATTGGTGGATAAACCCAATCAACCTTCAAACCACTATATGTTGGATTGGAGTGAGCTTTTCAATTTTACAATCAATCTTTTTGTCTCGCAGTTTTTTTTGTAGGTCAGATATTGTTAGATTAAATTGAGCTGGGTTCTCAGTTTTAGAACCATTGTTATTTTCTTAATTGGTATGTGAAAATATTATTAATAAATGTGTTAAGCATTAATTTACTGTTGTAGAAGATTTGAAAACAATCTTTTCATGGTATTGAGAAGAACATAGATGCATGTCTGATTAGCAAACCTATGTTGTTGTTTCTTCTGATGCAAACAATTCCATGGAAACAGACAACACCAACTCGCCATATTGATGACAGTGTAATGGAATATACTTTATGTGAACTCAAATCAAGCTATTTGATAAGAAAAGTGGAACTAAGTTGAGACAGAATTGGAATGAAGCTGTTATTGTGGGATGATCATAAACCAATCATTGCCATCACTAACACTCTTTTCCAGCACAATAGGAGTAATCTCACGTACAAGTTCAATTTCATGCAGTTAAAGAAACAGAAAAGGCTGGTGTAGTCTAGCTCATTGCAACTACATTTTGAGAGGAGTTGGAGTTTGAGAGAAAAATGAAAACTGAATCCAATATTTTATTTCTTGATTAAAAGAATTGTTTATTTATAGTCATAAGGAATATAAGAAGAGTCTTCGTACAACAGTAAAACCCATTTGAATCTCATCGGACTAAACATGGATTTTCACAAATAAACCTCAAAGAGTGTTGCATTTATATATTGTGGAAAATCTTAGAACGTTTTGACAGCAAAAGAAGTGGCTAACCTTAAGTTTAGAACTGAGTTTTGGGGCTTGTCTAAACGTTTAAATGTTCATGTTCACAAGTTTGCATAATCATATGCTCTGTTCAGTCAGCTCTTATTAGAACAAACCATTCTAATGAGGCGTTCTGCCATAACCTTGACTTCACTAAACCATAACTTCTTTAACTCTGGATCACCGAGGACAGTTGAAACTATAAGCGCTCCATTGCTGTACACGGGTCCATCAATGTGCTGGTAACTGACGATGCACAGCCAGAGCTTGTTTCTCATCTTCACAGAGCACACTCAAACATTCAACTCGCTGGCCGTCCAGTCCCATATTTTTTTGCATGACTGCATCAAGCTCTATTAAATGACCGTCTTCCACAAAAACCCTAATGGCTTTTGCACCTCTCTCTGGATTACCACTAGTAAAACCTTCATATGCCATGTCAAAGCAAGGGAAATGACCCTTAACCTTAATCTGAGAAGAGCTCTCTCTCCATTGATCTTCTGAAGGATTTAATAGGGTTTGTGGGGAGAGAGAGAAGGCCTCTGGTTTGAATGAAGAACAACATCCATGACTCTCTTTTCAGTTCTATTGGCGAGTTCAAGAAAATCGAACACAGAAAATTGCCTAAATAACATATTTACATTCAAATATACTATCAAATCTCTTTATTTTCATTAATTGTCTTGTCTTTATTTTTAGTGGAGATAAAATCTTCATATAATAAATAGAAACATAGAAAAATCAATACTCTGCTCTCATTCCTCTGCTAACTAAGAATATAAGAATATCTGAGTAGTAACAAGACCTTTACAAACTATTTGGCCAGGAAAAACACAAATATATTGGGACAAAATTTCAATGAAGCTATTTCATAGTGGAGATAAAATAAATAGCTAGCACCATCTTTTAACTCCCTTAAAGATATAATGTTTATATTTCATGCAACCCGAGAAGAAGGAGAGGAATAAGTTAGTTTAGTTCATTACAGATCTGGAAACCAATTCGCATAAACTGAAGCTATAGCCAGAAATACGTTTGCATCTCTTAGGACTAATCTTGGATGTTCATGTATAAATCTCAAGCAGTGATAACAGTAGGTATTAGGACAGACATTTTGTTTTGAAAGCATAAGCAGGGTTTAGCACTGAGTTTTGTCTTTTGGTATCCTACGTAGCAAGCTTCTGCTAACAATTGTAAGTCCATTGACATCATCAAGAGCACTCTTATGGGAAGCTTTTTTTGTACTACAGGATTCTTTTGTTAAAATTACCCTATTCAATATGTTTCTACCCAATATTCTCTGCTTAAAGCATCTGTGTAGTGATTAATCTATCCTATTTGCTCCATGAACGATCATCACTATGTGTTAACAGAATTAATCAGACTTCTACAGAAAATCAAGGCAAGAGTTATTTGCTGTTAATAACCCCATGAATAAGAGATTAATCTGACACCTTAATTATTGGGAACTTAAATCTGACTCCAACAGAAACAATTTAAGCCAACTCTTTTTATTCACTATTAATAGAGGTTGCTTTCTTATTCACATTATTAAAATTATTTTTCAGCCAATATAGATTTGAACTATCTTTTTCACTAATATTTAGTAGGACTATCTTTTTCCTGGAAATTGTGAAACTTACTCTGCGTTCCCGTAAGGATTCAAATAGTAGCCCACAAGCATCTTGATCTAAGACGGGAAGTCTGAAGAAGAGAAAGCCTTCTGATCAAATACTCAAATACCTGCATACATAAAAAAGTTTAATGTTGTTAACTCTATGGAAAAGTTTAATGCTGCATACATAATGTGGTGATCCAGAGAAAGAAGCTTAAGATTAATTAGTGGTTAGTTAAAAAGAAGGGATAATTAAAATGTAAGAAAGGGGTGTGTTCAGCTTACACAACAGAGTTATGTAAAATGGAATTGTAAAATACTGAAATTCTCTTTCAAAAATTCCTTATTCAGCTAACACAACAAAGTTATCTAAGTGGAGTTTTAAAATCCACTACTAATGGCGGCCTAACACATTTTAAGTTGCCAGAGAAGCAAACAAGCATTAACAAAGGAAAAAACAGTAATAAAGAAGAAAAATGCAGTGAAAGGATATTGGGAGAAATGGCAAAAGTCCTCCTTGTCCTCACTGAAAGAATAGATATCATGTGATTGCTTCCAATCCCCAAAGACGTAGAGAAGCTGCAAAAGAAAAAGAAAATCAACAAGGAAATATCAAGAGCATGGGGGAGAGAAACACGGTTACCAACTGTTAAGCTGCAGAGAGCAACATGGATGCATGCATGCTGATAAACAAAGGCAGCAACAATATCATTCCTTCTTTGTCATGCAAACAATTCCATGAAACCATACAAGACCTACTCTCCAAAGTGATGATGATAGGGTATTGTAGAATACTTGATGTCAAAGTAAAGGCACAAATCATATTTGACAATCCAACAGGTGCAAAACTAGTAATTGGTGTGTCTCAATACCTGAAACTTTACAAACTTATTGAGCCAAAGGCTTGAAAAACTATACTCCATACTTTTCTAGTGAGAAGTCATACAAAGTAATTGTCTTGGTAGCAAATCAAGATATTTGAATAAGAAAAACCCAACTAAATTGTGACAAAATTGAAATGAAGCTATTACTGAGGATGATCATAAATATATTGCCTTCACTACACTCCTGTCTGGCATGAAGGGACTAAAAGCATTAAAGTTAAGTTTCATGCAATCTAACAAAGAGAAAAAGATGGTGCAGTCTCGTTCATAGTAACTCTGAACTTGTTAGAACTTATAATGACGTACGAATCTAACCAAAAATTACATCTGAATTTCTTCGGACTAAACATGGATTTTTACAGATAAACCTCAGAGTGTTGCATTCATATGTTGTGGGAAATTTTAGGACATTTTGACAGCAAAAGAAGTGCTTTGTTCAGTTCAGCTCTTTTTAGCTATTCTATTAAACAATTTTCTGCTATTCTCTTAGCTTAAGTTTTATATATAGAAACCGTTTTCGACAAAGAAGGTACACGTTTCAATTTTGATAAAAGTGTTTTCTTTCAATCTTATTCTTGTTTTTTTGTTTGTTATTGTTGCAAACCTAACAGAAGTTTAGGACTGAGCTTTGCATTTGGTTTATTGTGGAAACTGGTATGTGTATGTGTAGGAAAGCTTAAGCAATGAAAATCTGTCATTGTAGCAAAAACTGCTATATAAATTGCTCTATCATAATTGTTTTCAGTTTTGTGATTATTGACTCTAAATCATGTCCAAAAGATCATTTGTTCAGGACCGTCTAGTAGTGTTGACACGAGTTAGATCGCCTAGTAAATGTGTCTTAATGGTTTTTTTTTTAATGGTCTTTTGTTAATATTTCTGTATATAGTCTATATATAAAGTTTGATGAACATAGTCCATACACTAAAACAGTGAGTGTTCTCTGTATAGACCTTCTGTTATCAGTAAAGTGCTTTCTTGAATCTTGTTTTTATTTTCTTGCTTTTCTTATTATTGAGAACCCAACAAGTTCACTTAAAAGTTCTTTTGGTAATCTACACAAAGCTCTAGCTACTAGTTTTAAGTCTATCGACATCATCAAGAGCATTCTTATGGGAAGCCTTTTTTTTCTGCTATTGGGATTCATAATTTTTGTACTATTCAGTATGTGTTACCCAATATATCCTGTTTAAAGCATGTTTGCAGTGGAACTGGGCTTTTCTGAATTGAATCCTTTCCAACATTAGCAAGAAAAGTTAGATTGATCAATGTGAGTTACATAGAACTTTACAATACTATTCTGAATCACATATCCCACTACTGTGCTAATTACTACAACTTCTATAGAAGATCAATGTAAAAGTAAAAGAGCTTGGTTTACTTTGCAGATAATAACCCGATGATTTGGGAATTAATCTAACCAGTAATTATTAGGAACAAGAGAGAGCACTAAAAGCAGAAATAGGAAAAATTAAGACTGCATAACATGAACATAAGCATAAAGCCAGAAACACAACTCAAAACCTATATATCTCGGGATGCTACACCTGGGATTCTTGAGGTTGTTGCGGTTCTGTATTTGGCATCTCAACAATATTTGGAGGTGATCCAGGGAGCAGCTGAGTGATGCAGTTGAAGGATAAAAGGATCAGTTGAGTGAGGAAGTCAAAGTACAAGAATTTGACTAGTAGTAAAAGAAGGAAGTTAATGACAGAGAACCACAAAAGCTGAGGAATGAGAATCCAGAGCAGTGTTTGACATACAAGTATCCCAGAGAAATGAAATGTTATGGTGGTGATTGGCTTGTTGATGTCAGCTACAGATGCAAGAACATGGGAAAACATTGCAGTGAGAAGAAGAAAGAGGGTTGATTGGTGGAAAGGATTGGTGTTGGAGGCTTCATACTTGATTCCAATACAACTTAACTGAAATGCCATAAGAGCAAGGTATGCTTTGTTGCTTTTCATGGTAAGATCTGAGTTGAAGGGAGCAAGAAAGATAATTGGTTGTAGTTAGACTGAAGGATCTATCTACTATTTATAGAGGAAGAATAGGTAACAGGTCCCACTTTACTATTTATGTAAAGCAAGGACAAGTAAAGATGGAGTGGATTAGTTCGTGGAAGATGTGGTGGATGTAATAATGGTAAAAGAAAAAATATTTTTAAAAAATTTAAAATATAAGTTTACAAATTTATTTTAATTTTTAAAACTATTTGAATGATAAAATATGAAATTTGTTTTTAGATTTAAATTAATTAAAATTTTACATTTTTCTTTTAATGGTAAATAAATTTGTTACAAGAGATACGAGTTATTTTTTATTGTCAAAATTTTTATAAAAATAAATTTTAATTTAATTGAAATATTAAAAATTGTAAAAAATATTGGAAAAATAATTTAAAATGAAGTAAAATATCTATTAAAAATATTTATTTTTAAAAAATATAACCTTAATATTTTAAAAAATATAAATTACTAATATTATTATCATGTAAAAATAAACAATATTTAAAGATTTATTATTACAAAAATTTAATTAAAAGTAATTTTTATTTCAAATTTAAATAACAATAATATTTAATATTTTATTTTTATAATCAACATTATTATTGTATAAATTTATTTTTTTTATATAAATAATTATATATTCATTATTATTAATTTTTAATATTTAATATTTATTTTTATTAAATATTTGTTATTATTTAATATTATATTATATTATATAATCAATTTTATATATATAATCAATTATAATATTTATATATATAATAATAAATGAATTAATATATTTTAAAATTAATTTTAAAGTTAAATTATAAATTGATATTTTGTAAAAATATGTAAATAAAAAATAACAAAATTAAAATATATTTACTATTAAAATGACAAAATAACACTACTTTCACTATCCATGAACCATTTCCGGAAGTATTAACTCTCGAATTCAGATAAATAAATGAAGACGTATAGCTGCAAGTTGTAGTGATGCTGCACGTGCATGTTCCTTTTTGCTTTTTTTGGGGCTTCCTTTTTGCTTTTTTTCGGGCTTCTTCTCATTCTTCTTTGGCACCTACGGTAGAGATCGGAGGTATTTGGCCCCCTTTAGACGTTGTAGTGATTCTAATTTTTTATGAATTTTTCATTTATCACTTAACGAAGAAACTTTGATTTTTTTTGATTTTTTTTTTTATAAATCGACTAATCAAATGATATTTCTATTCAATTTTTTTTTGTCTTTTATCCCTCTCAATAACACTTTTTCTGGAGGTCAAAAGAAATGATAAATATCATAAGTTTTTGTCTTTTATCACTGAATCACACTGTACAAATACACTAGCAACATCTTTCTATCAGAGTGAATAGTATGCAGGATCCAAATTGAGGTTTAATTTGCAGGACTTCTTCTCAAATTTGTCACATCTTAAAGAAAAAAATAACCATTATGCCAACATATATCCATAAAATATACCTGACAACTTCAAATTATGCGCCAGATTATATACAATTTTAACAATGCTCCAACCATCATTTCCTATTACCTGTTTGGAAGTCCTACTACCATTTATATCCTTTTCATTTGGTTTGAAAGTTTATTTGGTTTCGGCTCTGCTATTCATATTCTTTCAGCTCTTTCTTTGCAAAACTTATTTAGTTAAAAGAATATTTTATAACAACCTATTTTTTTTTAGTTAATATATATATAAAAAAACTTAAAAGCAGTAACTTAAACTTATTATTTCCTATACCACGCTAACACACAGGTTTTTATTTTTATTTTTATTATTATTATATGTGTATTTATATTTATTAAATGAGATATTGATATATGTGTATTTATATTTTTAAAATATCAAATTATAAATATATATATATATATATATTTTAAAGAAAAAAATTAAATTATTTTTAAAGAAAAAATAAAATAAAAATAACTATTAATATTAATTAAATTAAATTTTATATTTATTAATTTATTAATTTTATAAAAAAAATTGTATTGATGAAATATTTATGGAGATTTACTTAAATCTGTACTATATTTTAAAATAATTAAAAATAAAATATATTAATAAAAATAAAATCAGTAATTAATTATATTCATTAAAATAATTATTACAAATATCATAAATAGTTTTTTTCAAATTTAATATTAATTATTTTTTAATTTTAAATTTAAGTAATTATAAAATAATAAAATAATAATATAAGAAAAAAATATTATTTAAAAAAATAACAATTATAATGAAAAATCCTCTTTATATAGATTTAGATTTTTTAGATTTTATGTATTATTATTTTTTAAAAATAAAAAAAATATCTAAAATTGTATACAAATCATACGAGTTTCAAATTGTTCTAATATTTTTTTAATTAGACAGATTATAATATTTTAAAACTGAAAATGTATTTCATATATTATTTTGAATTGAAATTGTATGAATTAAAATTCTATATGAAATATAAGAGTTTTTTTCTGAAATCGTAAATGGATTTGACGATTCTTGTTTGATAAATCGTATATTCAATATATGATTTTTCATTTTTGAATTAAAACATTAAGAATGATTAAGAAAATATCATATCATATATCCTCTTTACATAATAATATTGTATTGTTAAAATTAATTTTTATCTTAAAATGTTCTTTAATAACTGATTAAATACAACATGTGTGCATTATAATGTATTATGTATAATTTGATAAATAAAAATATGTAAGGATAAAATATTTTTTCATTTAAATGTTGTTTATATGAATTTGGAGTATTAATAATTTAATTTATGTAATTTTTTATTTTTTTTTATCAGCAAAGAATAAATAAAATTAAAGGGGATACTTCATGGGTATCCCAACCCATATACAGTAACCAGAAGTTGAAGTGGACTTCCTATATCATCCACAAGCGAAACTCTCCTTTATGGTTGGAGCAGAACAACCTTAAAGTGAGAAAACCCTACCCAAAAAATAACCAACATCGGCGACCACCGATTACACATATGGTGAACGCCGCTTCACCGATCGGCGATCATTTTGACCTATGGAGAACGCCGCTTCATCAACCGGCGATCATGTTGATCTTTGCATACCTACGGCGACCACCGACTACGCACATGGAGATCGTCGTTTCGTCGACCGGCGATCATGTTGTCCTTGTATAACTTCAGCAACCTCCGACTACACACATATGAAGAACGCCGCTTCTTCGATCGGCAATCATGTTGACAGAACGCTGCTTCTTCGATCGGCGATCATGTTGATCTTTGCATACCTATGGCGACCACCGACTACGCACATGGAGATCACCGTTTCGTCGACCGACAATCATGTTGTCCTTGTGTAACTTCAGCAACCTCCGACTACACACATATGGAGAACGCCGCTTCTTCGATCGGCGATCATGTTGACAGAACGCCGCTTCATCAACCGGCGATCATGTTGACCTTTGCATATCTTTGGCGACCACCGACTACGCACGCATGGAGATCGCCGTTTCATCGACCAACGGTCATGTTGACCCTTGCATACCTTCGACGACCACCGACTACGCCCGCGTGGAGATCGTCGTTTCATCGACCGACGATCAAGTTGACCTTGTATAACTTCAGCGAACATGGCGGAATTTGCCTCATACAAACCTTGCTGGATTTGAATCTGCACACATCAGAGAATACCTACAGCATATCATGGCCCCTTCTTGCAACCGGCTAGACATCCATACTTGTCATCCATGTGGTACGTAGCCACAGCCCATCAAAAATCTGCCACAAAACAGGATACATCCAAGCTTCGGGTCAAAAGGAACCTCTAGGATATCCTCTTCCATTCATTGCATGTGAGACCTGCAACAAATTACTTATAACTACTGATACAGGACCAAGGGTTCATCACCCAATCAGAGAAAGAATAACAGAAGTTATGTCCCTTATGTTTTAGCCACAACCAAGATTTAAGTTGGGCCTTATGCAACACCTCTTCTTCGTCCACTACACAGTGATTGAAGACCACGTCATTTCTATGCTCCCACAGGCTCCGTACTATAGCTGCCAAACCCCTCTCCATACCATATTTTGTATTTTACTGCCATGAGACAAGGAAAAGCCTTCAAAGTGGATCGCAATGTCATTATGTTGGACAGACAGAATACCAAACCATTTAAAGCACTTATT